>PDWJ01004542.1_pt1 | contig 13900 bp, 10 predicted proteins | sample 1430881 | NCBI WGS metagenome assembly PDWJ01 (sample SAMN01162460, study PRJNA174530) | Oral metagenome, whole genome shotgun sequencing project. | biome: Marine environment; feature: Marine mammal; material: Swab sample of the gingival sulcus; isolation source: swab sample of gingival sulcus... | reverse complement strand
TGGCGGGCGACTTCACGGCCTTCGTGCTGCCCTACGCGCGCGACTACAACGTGGCGAATGCCCTCACCGTCGGGGAGGGGCATATCTACGCCGTGGCTGCGGAGGGCCTCAACGCCGTCAGAACCCGCGGCGCGGCGAATGCCGAGGTCGAGGATTTCTGGGCGAAGGCCCAGAGCTGGAACGAGGGGCTGGCTGATGCATCTGACGCAGAGGTGGTTGCGCAGACACGCAAGGGGGAGGTCCGTACGCGGTATACCAAGTGGTACACCATACCTGAGTTCGACCGCGACGACCTGCAGCGAACGCATTTTGATGCCGCTTGTGGAGCAGGCGCACTGGCTTGGGTTTATAGGGGGTACCACAGCTACTACAAGGATGAGTACATCCCGATATATGGAGATGCAACATCCGAGTCCGATCCCTATCACCTAGAATATTTTAGAGGCGAAACGCTTGCCTACTATAATGGGGGTAGAAAATGCCCGCTAATCGAATATCTAAATGGTTATCTCAATGGTTTCTTGGGCTTTTTCAAGGGCGAAGCGATGTCGCCCAGCGATTTTGCGGAAGCTGCCTATGAAATCATGCCCGAGTACACCATAGCATTTGGCTCTGGGGCTAAGAATGCACGTGCGTATATACGAGATGGCAGTCCAACAGTTCTGATCATTCGTAGTGGTTTGTCATTGCACTACCTTGTTGGATTTGGCACCAAGGACAAGTATGGTTGGTTTGGCTTCCACTACGACTCATGGCTGAAAGTGACCGATAATGGGGCTACCATCGGCAAGCATGGCTACAGACCCTACTACTACAATACTCACTTTTTCAACTTTGCAAATTCGATCTATGTTACCGGGTCTTTTGTACCGCGCTAGATGGGCATTGCTAATCCCTCTCATACTGGCCTTGTTAGCCTGTGAACCCTACAGTCGCCGAAGAGATCATGGTATGGAGCTATATACTCTGCGTGTATTCCAAGTAGATTTTGATGGAGGTGAGAGTGAATTCCATTTCCTCGCTTTGGAGACTGAAGAACCGTACAAATATCCTGGGAGTACCAAACATCCGGATGCTGGAATGGGTATGGCGCTGGATGTGAAGCAGAGGTACGATGGGCGGGTGAAGATAGTCAACACCTCCTCGCGGAGCATTAAGCTGGCCGTTCGCCTATCCGGAGGTCACAGGAGAACCGAGATCAATGACCGTAGCTATGAGGATTTGGGCCTAGAAAACTCTTTCGATGCCTTTTTTGATTTGTACAAGGAGGGCAAGAAGGAAGAGCTCCTCGAGCTGTGGAAGCGCCGCCGTGAGAAGAGCAAGTACCTGGCCATCGAGCTGGAGCCGGGGGAGGAGTACCCTGTACCCTGGCGGATAAAGTAGGGGGCTGGGTTGCTGTTACACTGGGGGCTGTTGCAATTGCGGCAGCCCTTTTTTTGCGCATATGTGCCAGATGGGTAGCTGCGGAAACTATGTTGCTTCTGCTGGATTTTGTTTTGAAATATTGCTACCTTTGCTAAGGGAAATGAGGCAGAAAACAAGCCTCGAATGTCTAATTAAATGTATACGGACATGAAAAAACATTTTCTTGTGCTGGGCGCATTTGTTATGCTCCTGGCAGCGGCTTGCAGCAAGGATGAGCTGCCCCCCGAGAGGAAGGCCCCGCTGGTCGCGGTGCGAACCACGGGCCCAGCGGATGCCGACCTGCCCTTCGCATCTGATAGCCATCGTGCGGGGCGAGGACGGCCAGGCCATGTTCTACGAGTTCATCGTCTACAACGGCGATGGCAAGCCCACCGCCACCATCACCAACTTCGCGAAGAAGGTGGCGGGCGACTTCACGGCCTTCGTGCTGCCCTACGCGCGCGACTACAGCGTGGCGAATGCCCTCACCGTGGGGGAGGGGCACATCTACGCCGTGGCCGTGGGGGGCCTCAACGCCGTCAGAACCCGCGGCGCGGCGAATGCCGAGGTCGGGGATTTCTGGGCGAAGGCCCAGAGCTGGAACGAGGGGCTGGCTGGTGCATCTGACGCGGAGGTGGTTGCGCAGACACGCAAGGGGGAGGTCCGTACGCGGTATACCAAGTGGCACATCATACCTGAGTTTGACCATAACGACCAGCAGCGCACCTATTTCTCCGCGGCGTGCGGCCCCGGTGCGCTGGCCTGGATATACCGGGCATACTACAGCTACTACGATGGGGTCTACATACCCCTGTATGGAGATGGAAGGAATGATTGGTATAAGTACGAGACGCGGGGGAGTAGGGATGGTGGCTATGTATGCTACTATAAAGAGAATAAGAAATGCCCCTTGCTAATGGATTTAAAAAAATACGTCAAGGGGGTTTTGGGCTTTTTCGAGGGCCAAGCAATGTCCCCGAAGGATTTTCAACGGGCAGTATCGGATTTTATGCCAGACTTCGAGGTGGAGCTGAGTACATCCACGAAAAACGCAAGATCGGCCATCCGAAAGAATCGCCCGACTGTCCTCGTCGTCCGCTCAGGCCTGGCGCTGCACTACCTCGCGGCCTTTGGCACGAAGGACAAGTACGGCTGGTTCGGCTTCCACTACGACTCGTGGCTGAAGGTGACCGATAATGGGTCGACCATCAGCGAGCACGGCTACCTGCCCTACTACTACAACACGCATACGTTCAACCTACTCAACTCGGCATATGTCATTGGGATTTTTAAGCGCCGCTAAGCGGTGGCTGCAGACCCTGTTGCTGCTCCCCCTGCTGCTATCCTGCGGTCCAGATAGGCCGGCATCGTATAGCTATGACTGTTTTCAGGTAGATAGCAAAAGCGACAGCGTGGGGTTTTCCCTGACTGCCATGGAGGGGTATGAGGTTGCTGGGGTGATAGATAATTCATCTTATCCATTCAGAGGGGTGAGTATTGAGCAACGGAGAAAGGAGCAGAGGATAGGGAGTATGGTGAAGATAACCAACACCACATCGCGCAGTATCAAGCTGGCCATCCAGATATCTGGTGGCTATAGGAAGACCGAGATTGATGAGGCGAGCTATGAGGCCCTAGGAGTGGAGTATGACTTTATGTCCTTGCAGATGCTCCACAGTGAGGGCAAGCACGATGAGCTCCTCAAGGAGTGGGAGCAACGCCGCGAGAAGAGCAAGTACCTGGCCATCGAGCTGGAGCCGGGGGAGGAGTACCCCGTGCCCTGGCGGATAAAGTAGGGGGCTGGGCTGCTGTTACACTGGGGGCTGCCGCAATTGTGGTAGCCCCTTTTTTTTGGTGCATAAGTGCCAGCTTGAGCTGCTGCGGAAAAATGTTTCGCCCCGCTGGATTTCGCTTTGAAATATTGCTACCTTTGCTACGAAGGATGGGACGAGGGAGCATTCCTTCTGAAATTGATTGAGCAATTTAAGGAGCCCAGCGTATGTCATCGGGGTTTTCAAGCATCGCTAAATGGTTATCTATAGCCCTTTCCCTTTTTATGCTAGGGCTACTCGCATCGTGCCGGGATGTCGAGGGACCGAAACATTACCTCTTATTAGTATTCCAAGCAAGTATTCCTGAGGAGAAATGCGATTTCTACTTTGCTCTATCAAAGAAAGGGAAAATCGTCGAATACCATTCAAAGTCGGATTTTCCAAGGCTAAGCATTACCTTAGACCTGTACCCGAAGGAGAAATTCGATGGGAGAGTCACTATCGTCAACCCAACGATGCGGCGCATCAAGCTATTCGTCTCCGTGGAAGGTGGGCACGAAGAGGTGGAAATCAATTGCGCGAGCTATAGGGCTCTTGGGGTGGACCATTGCTCAGTGAATCTGACTGAACTATTCGCAATGGGCAAGCACGATGAGCTCCTCAAGGAGTGGGAGCATCGCCGCGAGAAGAGCAAGTACCTAGCCATCGAGCTGGAGCCGGGGGAGGAATACCCCGTGCCCTGGCGGATAAAGTAGGAGGCTGGGTTGCTGCTGCGCTGGGGGCTGCCGCAATTGTGGTAGTTTTCCGTGCGCTTATTGCCCTAAGCAGATGTAAAAAATGGGTGCTGCATGCTCATCCGTGGTGCTGAATTTAAAAATATTACTAACTTTGCCACGATTTTACAACGTTTCGTGTTTTGTTCAGTAAATCCATCCGGAAATGAAGAGGCAGATTCTATTCCTATCTACAGTGGCTCTATTGTTAATATCCATCCCGGTGCGCGCTGAGAAGTTGCTGACAGAGGGGGAGGTCGATGTGCGGCGCTTCGGGGCCAAGAGCCTGTACGTGATGGCGGGCGGTGCGCATGAGCGGCTGGACGGTCGCTACAAGATAGCCGATGCGCAGGGTAACTACCAGGATGTGGGCTTTAGCGATGGGGTGAAGGAGGGGGACTGCAAGCGCTACGACTACAAGGATAGGCTGCTCTCGGAGGCGAGCTACAGGGACGGGAGGATGGAGGGGGCGTACCGCGCGTACCACCAGAATGGGAAGGTGTCGCAGAAGGGGAGGTACAGCTCTGGCCAGCAGGAGGGCGAGTGGCTCTACTACGATGATGAGGGGGCGAAGATCGCCGTGGAGCATTATGCCGGGGGTAAGCCCACGGGCGAGTGGTGGAAGCTGATGACCTCCAGCGTGGGTGGGGGCGCAGGCGGGTGGTGGGCGATGCTCTTCGAGATGCATCCCGAGTACAAGGAGTCGGCCGGTGGCACGGTGAAGGTGGAGGAGGTGAGCCACTACCGGGATGGTAAGCACCGTGGTCGTTCCTATCAGAGGGTGGTGAATGGTCCGATGCGCTGGGAGCGTGACTATGAGGATGAGGGGACCTACACCTCGAAGGAGTACTACCCCAACGGGAAGCTGGAGCTGGAGAAGCGCCTGAGGAACCATAAGCTCGATGGGCATTTCAAGGCCTACACGAAGGCGGGGGTGCTGGTGGCCGATAGGGTGTTCAGGGAGGATGTCCTTGAGCATGAGACGCTCTACTGGGAGAACGGTATGCCGCATTACTTGAAGACTTACAAGCACGGTGAGCTGGAGGGGGAGTATAGGGAGTGGAACGAGAAGGGGGAGCTGATTAGCGTGGGCGAGTATAAGGGGGGCTCGAAGAGCGGCCTGTGGAAGACCTACGTCCCGGGGGAGGAGACCCTGGTGAGCGAGATTCTGTACAAGGGTGGGCAGCCGCATGGTCTGGCGAAGTTCTACAGCGCGGCCAATAGGGTTGAGAATCAGGGGGAGTATGTGCATGGCGAGAAGAATGGGCTGTGGAAGCGCTACGACCTGGCCGGCAAGCTGAGGGAGGAGACTGAGTACGCTATGGGGAGGGAGGTGAAGCGGCGGGAGTACAAGTAGGGTAGGGTAGCTGGAGAGGGGATATGGGTCTGTCCGTGGTGCTGGTCGGTGTGCTGCTGCTGGTGTGCCTGCTGCTGTGGTTCGTCCTGACGATGAACAGCCTGATAGCCAAGCGGAATAGGGTGCGCCAGTGCGAGAGCGGCATATCGGTGGTGCTCAAGCAGCGGCATGACCTCATCCCCAACCTGGTGGCCATTGCGCGCCAGTACCAGGAGTACGAGCAGGGGGTGATGGTCCGGATGGCCGAGCTCCGGGCCAAGGTCTACGCGCCGGGCGAGCTGCCGCAGCGGATGCACGATGCCCGCTACTTCTCGGGCCTTTTGGCCAGCGTACGGGCCACGGCCGAGGACTACCCCGAGCTGCAGGCCAACGGGCAGTTCCTCAAGCTGATGGATGCGCTGCGGGAGCTGGAGGACGAGCTGCAGGCCATGCGCCGAACCTACAACGCCGCGGCCACCCGCATGAATAACGCCGTGGAGATGTTCCCCTCCTCCATCGTGGCCCGCAGCCGGGGCTACCGGCTCGAGCCCCTGGTGGAGGTGGAGGATACCGAGAAGTTGAACCTGAGCATGGGCGAGCTGCTCGCCGAGAAGTAATAGATACGCACCATGGATACGCACCCCGATTTCGAGAGGCTCGCCCGAGAGTACGGCCCCCGGCTCGCCCACCTACAGCTCAGACACAGGGTGGTCGCCGTGCTCGGCCTTCTGATGTACAGCCTCTCCTTCCTATGGTTGCTCGGTACCCTCTCCATCTCGCTGTGGGTGCCCGCGGAGCAGCAGGCCTCCTACGGCCTGGTCGGCTTCATGATACTCGTGCCGGTGGCCATCCTATCCGTCGTTTTCACCCGTGTCCTGAAGCGTCTCTCCGCCCTGGAGCAGAGCGTGCGCTGGGAGCTGTTCAGCGGCATGTTCCCCGGCATGGCCTTCTCCGAGCGCGAGGTGTCCGACCGCGACCTGGCCAATAGCCAGCTCTTCGGCCAGCGTAGCTTCGGCCGGGACAGCTTCTCGACCACCTTCGGCCGGCTCGCGGGCCAGGCCAGGGGCGTTGAGCTCCAGGTCTACGACCTCGGGGTAGGCATCCTGCCCGAGGAGGGCTGGCGCGATAGCCCCCTGCGGCAGTACTTCAAGATGCTGTACAACTCGGTCATCCGGCCCATATTCGCCGCGCGGCACGACAGCGCCAGCCTCGACTTCCGGGGCATGTTTGGCTGCTACCACATCGATAGGATGACCTACGCGAGCCAGCTGCTGATACTGCCCGACCACATGGAGGGGCGCATCGGCCACTTCGCGCAGACGCTGCAGTCCTTCCGTAAGCAGCACGGGGCCAGCCTGGTACGCCTCGAGGACCCCGACTTTGAGCGCTACTTCGCCGTCTACGCCGACGATGAGGTGGCCGCCCGCCGCGTCCTCACCCCCGCCATGATGCGCCGCATGACCCAGCTGCGGGAGAACTTTGGGCGCGATATCATGTTCTCCTTCACGAAGTGGGACTTCTACTTCGCAGCCCCCATGCCCGAGGGCTTCCTCAGCATCAGGCCCTCGAGGGCGGGGAGTGCTGACCAGCTCCGCGCCATACACCACGATGTGCAAACCGCCCTCAGCCTGGTGGGGGTGCTCGGGGTCAAGTAGCGCGGCGGGGCCAATCCCCGCATGGATAGACTTTAAAGACAGGATAGAGTACAACAAACGTTTAATTGATTAGCCGCATGCCAGATTTTCTCCTTAGCGTCCTCTCGAGCCCCTACTTCATCGGGTCGGTCTTCGTAATCTACGGTGCTTTCTTCGTCTACACCAAGCTCCTCCCCAATGCCCGCCGGGCCAAGCTCGCGCTCTCCAGCTACCGGATGGCGAAGGGCAGCACCCTCACCCCCGAGCGGCTCCGCCTCGTGGCCCTGAGCGCCGTCAACGCGGAGCAGTGGTCGGCCTACCACAATACCCTCTCGCTGGGCAAGGAGCTCAAGGAGCACGCCGAGGGCTTCCTGACCCAGGGCTACGGCGTGGACTCGCCCCGCGCCGCCCGCGAGGCCATAGAGGGGAGGCTCTCGGGCCAGTTCAGCTCCATGCTACCCATCATCTTCGGTGCCTTCCAGCTGGACATCGCCAGGCGTAAGGACTTCCTCCACGAGGCGGCGGGCGACGATAGGGACCTCTACAACTACCTCATGGACAAGGTGGACCACCTCATCGCCAACCTCCCCACGCTTGAAAAGAAGGGGGTCGTCTCCGGCCAGAACGACATCATGAAGTACAGCCTCATCGGCTGGGAGATAGGCCAGGCCAGCATGCTGGTTCGCGCCTCCTACGACCTGGGGCACATCTCCGAGGAGGAGGCATGGGGCTACCTCGAGCAGGCGCAGAAGCTCGCCCGCAAGAACTTCAACTCGTGGGAGGAATACGGCATGAGCTACCTCGTCGGCCGGGCCATCCAGCTGAAGGACGGGGCGGAGGATATGCCGGTCTTCGTCTTCGACCTGCTCAAGAACCAGAAGAGCCCCTGGCTCTCGTGCGGCTGGTAGTATGCTCTAAGTAGTTGGTACATAATCTAATCCACGAATATCATGCTAGACTTCCTGTCCTCCGTTCGCAGCTTCATCAGCAATCCCTGGTTCATCGGGGCGATGGCTATGGGCTACGTGTTCTACTTTCTGCTCTACAAGGTGCTCCCCTTCGCCAAGGGCTTTGGCCTCAACCCCCGCCTGACGAAGTACCGCATGTCCAAGAGCAGCACGCTCAGCCCGGAGCAGCTCAGCCTTGTGGCCCTGAGCGGCATCAGCACGGAGCTGCTGCAGGCCTATTGGAACGTCCTCTCGCTCGGCAAGAGCGGTAAGGCCCGCGCGGAGGCTTTCCTGGCGGAGGGCTACGGGGTCGACACCCCCGGCTCGGCCCAGAAGGCCATAGAGAAGCGGCTTGCGGGCCAGTTCAGCTCCCTGCTCCCCATCGTCTTCGGCGCCGCGCAGCTCGATGGGGCGAAGCGTAAGGACTTCCTCCGCGAGGCGGCGGGCGGCGACCATCGTTTCTACAGCTACCTAACGGACGCGGTGGAGAGGCTCCTGGCCTGCATGCCCCTGCTGGTGAAGAAGGGCATCGTGTCCGACCTTGGCGACATCATGAAGTACGGCTTCGTCGGCTGGGAGATGGACCAGGCCTGCATCCTCGTCCGCGCCGCCTACGACATGGGCTACATCACCGAGGAGGAGGCGTGGTGCTACCTCGAGCAGGCGCAGCAGCTTGCCCGCAAGGGCCTCGGGTCGTGGCGCGATTTCGGCATGAGCTACCTCATCGGCCGGGTTGTGCAGATGGAGGATGGCACCGACGGCATGGAGGCCGTAGTCCTGGGCATGCTCCGGGATAGGAAGAGCCCCTGGCTCTCCATCGATTGGTAAGCCGGGGCTTGGCCGTGCGGCCTATGCTCCCTCCTACGGGGCCTGGCGCAGCAAGAGGTGTCAGCCCCTTTTTTTGCCCGGAAAAGGCGGTATCTTTGCACTCCTAAGTGGATAGCTAGTAACTATGTACATTCTCGCTGTTCTCCTGACGACCCTTGCCGTTTTGGTCATAATGGCTCCCCTCGGTGTGCGTACTTGGTCCGGTGCTCGCGCAGTGGGAAGGCGCATCGTGTTGGCCCTCAAGGGTATGCGCTTTGCCCCCGATACGGGCCTCTCCGATGCGCAGAAGCGTAGCATCGCCATCAGCGCGGCGCTGGCCGAGCTGTACTGCGCCTACCTCGACTCGCTGGCCACCGGTCAGGACCTGAAGGAGCTCCGGGAGCAATTCTCCGAGCAGTACCTCATCGACTCCCCGCGCCGGGCGTTCGGGACCATCGAGTACTGCCTGGCTGGCCGTGAGGCCTCGCTCCTCGCGCTGGTGTACGGTGCCTTCGCGATAAAGGATGAGCGGGAGCAGCGGGCCTTCCTCCGCGGGGTGACCGAGGATAAGGATGAGTACTACGAGGAGGTGCTGGAGATGGTCCAGGAGCTGGAGAGGAACTTCGATAAGCTGCGGCAGTATGGGGTGGTGGAGACGGAGGCAGACATCCTGCGGGTCGGCACGGTGGGCTGGGATGCCACCCTGGCCTGCTGGCTGGCCCGCTGCAGCTACGACCTGGGCTACATCAGCGAGTCGGAGGCCTGGGGCTACATTCTCCGCGCGGAGAGGATGGCCCGGAAGACGTTCAGCTCCTGGGAGGAGTTCGGCAAGAGCTACATGCTGGGGCGCGCCATATCCACCGGCGACATCAGCAGCGGGATCAAGGCGATAGTGGAGGACCTGGTGGAGAAGAGGAAGAGCCCCTGGCAACGCTATCCGTGGGGGGGAAGCCCTCTCTAGCCCAGTTGCTATTCACCGGCTAGAGCCCCTCGCACACCCAGTTGCTGCGCCCGCGTATCGCGGTATGGCTGTCGAAGGCCACCCCCAGCCCGAAGGTGGTGGCCCTCGGTAGCTCTAGCACCACGTCGGCACGCCCCCTGAGCGAGTGGGCGTGGTTCGTACATCGCACCCCAGGGCGGAAGCATGCGTATGGCGCTACCAGGAGATGCTGCTTGCCTGTGGCTTTTCCCCTCCTTGTTGCGCCCGCCGCGCGTTGCAAACGTGGCGATTCGCAACGCCACGGTCCATTAGTGGTCTGCCCGTTCGTCGCCACGGAACGTATATTCATCAATGAGGTGGCAAAATATCTCTATCTCCCCATATTTTACCCTACCTTCGCGAGCTGTAAATTGCGTGCAGGTGGCATGCGATCGAACTGAAAAAAACTAGAGATCTATGTATTCTTCCTATCAAGTCAAGTCGAGCGAGTGGGTGTGGAAATTGGGGGTGTTGCTGCGGCGCGTATTACCGTTGGTGCTGCTGCTGGGGCTGCTCATGCCGGAAGCCAATGCCGCTTGCCCAGAGAATCCGGCTGACTGCGAGAGGATTGCGGTCGACCCCCATAGCTTGATAAAAGGGGACGTGCTTGATAATGGGCTTAATCTGGAATCGCACGGGGCTTTCATCACTTCTGGGGTGCCCGTATTCGCTGGTGATGTGGAGTACTCCAACGCCGATAGTAATTCCCCGCTTCGCTATGGCCAGGAAATCTATGGTGGTGGTCCGCTGAACGTCAGGGCGGTGATAAGCCAGAAGGATGGCTACAAGGTAAGGATATCCCCGAGTAGGCATAGTGGTGCTTTCAATGCTGAGGGGTTTTCGGGCCCCGCGGTGAGCCGGGCAACGGTTCCGGCTCTCGGCTACGCTGGGGCGACCAAGTGGGGGATCCCCCCGAGGTATGAGCAGGGGTACCTCCTCTGGATGGAATGGCGGCATAGCAATGAGACCAAGTGGCATAGCTACGCGCTGGGCTTCATCGATCTGCAGTCCGAGGCGGAGGAGCTCATCGAGGTCTACTCGGAGGATTTGGGCGCGCTGATCACGCCGCATAAGCCGAGCCGTCGCACCAATGACTGTAACGTCATTGAGGGCATGATCATCAAGATCATTCCGAAGCGGGGAATAACCCTGACATCGCTGCGGGTGGATGGTGCGGAGCCCCTTGGGAATAACCGATTCCAGATTTCGCGCTGCGAGAAATGCCTATCATCCTCCCCCCTGAATGGGCCTGTTGCAGCCATCGCGACCATCCATGCTGAGGGCTCCTACACTCCCCCCTTCGAGGAGTACGACCTGTGGATCAACGGGGTGCGGGTGACCAGCGAGAACAAGGACCACCTGGAGAAGATCCCCGGGGTGACGAGCGGGGGGATCGACTACCACTCTGAGCACAAGCACCTGACGCTGGAGAATGCCCAGATTAGCGGCCATGATGATGAGGAGGGGATAAGGAGCGATATTCCCGGGCTGAAAATCTACACGCGCGGGAATAGCAACCGGATTGTTAAGCGCGGGGATAAGGCGGCGATCCTCCTGAATAGGGATGCTGAAATTGGCAGTTTTGGCGCGAAAATCACCCTGGTGAACAGCGGCACCGGGGATGCGGTAAGGTACAACGGGGAGCTGGCCATCGATCTGTGCACCCTCATTGCGAACGGTCAGAACCATGGTATCTACGGTGGTGGCAAGCTCGAGATTTCGCGTGCACGGGTGGAGGCCACCGGGAAGACCAACGGGAGCATATCCCACATAGGCCGCTTAGAGCTCCCCGCCTGGATGGGCATTATCCAACCCGTCGCCACGAAGGTAGCCGGCGGGGATGTGGTGTACTTCAGCGGGGGCAATAAGGTGAAGGAAAAGGTCATCATCGACCGTGGCAACAAGGTGCACTTCAACCTGAATGGTGGCGAGCTAGGCGGCTCCTCCAGCGATTTCACATTCACAGTGGAGGACAACGGGAAGGTGCCCAACCCCGGCGACCCGACCAGGGCGGGCCACATCTTTAGGGGCTGGCATGAGCAGTCCAGGAAGTGGAGGTTCGATACGGACAGGGTGATAAGCCCAACGTATCTTAAGGCCGAATGGGATGTCGCTGGAACCGAGTACGACCTGTGGATCAGCGGGGTGCGGGTGACGAGCGCGAATGCGGGGGATTTGACGGTGATTGACGGGGTGAGCGGGGGAAGGGTGCAGTATGATGATGGTAGCAAGACGCTGACGCTGCGTGATGCCCAGATTAGTAGCCGCGGTGATAAGTGGGGGATAAGGAGTCAGATTGGAGGAGGCTTGCAAATCAAGGTGGAGGGGAATAGCAACCAAATATCTACATCTGGAGACCAAGAGCCGATCTACCTGGAAACAGGGGGGCGCATCTACGGCTCAGGTAGGTCGTCAAGCAGGATCAGCCTGAACACCACCTCCCTGATAGCTATGCGCTATGACGAAGAGCTGGCCATCGAGAGCTGCACCTTCATTGCGGATGCATGGGCCACCGGTATTCTCGGGGGGCGTAAGCTCACGGTGAACCATACGCGGGTGGAGGCCACTGGGTCCTTTACTGCGAGCATATACGAGCTAGGCAGCTTGGTGCTCAGTAGCGATCTGAGCATCCTCCAACCCGCTGGCGCAAAGGAGGTCAGGGGAACGGTGGTATACCCCAACGGAAGACCCGTGAAGGAGAAGGTCGTGATTGATCGGGGCTATAGGGTGACCTTCAAGCTGGGTGGTGGCGTGCTGAACGGCAGCAGCGATGACTTCACGCGGCTGGTGGAGCGCAACAAGCCGATGGCCGACCCCGGCAACCCGACCAAATCGGGCCATACCTTCAAGGGCTGGTACGGGGGTTCGACGCAGTGGAATTTCACCTCGGACGTGACGGGCGATATGACCCTCGAGGCGAAGTGGGAGCAGGATGTGAAGGAGTACGACCTGTGGATCAACAGGGTGCGGGTGACCAGCGTGAATGCCGGGGACCTGAAGGTGATTCCCGGGGTGAGCGGCGATGAGGTCAAGTACGACCCCGATGCGCTGACGCTGACGCTACGTAACGCCAAGATCGTATCGAACGGCCAGAATCCGATTCGTGGCGACATCAATAAGATGATAATCAAGCTCATCGGTGATAACTCCATCGAGACGAGCGGTATTGATGGTATAAGCCTTGCGAAGTCGAACTACATCAAGGGCCCGGGCAAGCTCAGCGTGGTGAACGACCACACCAAGGATGATGCGATACAGTTCCACGATCGGCTGTTCATTGGGGAGGGTTGCACCGTCATCGCGAAGAGCAACAACTGGGGCATCGTCGGTGGCGAGCTTGAGGTCAAGGATTCGCGGCTTGAGGCCACGGGTGGGTCCGGCGCGACGGCCTTCCAGGTGAGCGACCTGCGTATGGTGAACTGCGGTATCATTGAGCCGGTGGGCGCGCGATTTGACGCGAGCAAGAAGGGCGTGGTGGATGCGGGTGGTACTCTGGTGAAGGTGAGAGTAGTGATCGATAAGCCGGGTTCTGGTGGCGGCACCCCTCCCGGCGGCGGTGGCAGTGGCGGCAGCAACGGCCCCCTCAAGGGCCCGAAGTACGACCTCTGGCTCAACGGCGAGCGGGTGACCAACACGAACAGGGCCGACCTGACGAGCATCAATGGCGTGAGCGGCAAGGCCAGCTTCGACAACGTGACCCGGACCCTGACGCTGGACGGCGCGACCATCACGGCCGCGGCGGCCGAGGGCATCCGGCACACCATCCCCAACCTGGCCATCCGGCTGGTGGGCGACAGCGAGATCACCGGCGGTCAGGACGGCCTGAAGGTCGGCGGCCCGACGACCCTGGTGGGCACCGGCAAGCTGAAGATCGAGCACAGCGGCAGCGGGCACGGCATCCTGGTCGAGCAGCCGCTGACCATCGGCGAGACCACCGTGTCGGTGTCCAGCCCGAGCGGCCGGGGCATCGCCGGGACGGGCGAGCTGACCATCCGCGACGCCCGCGTGGAGTCGACCGGCGGGCTGGGCTCTGTCGGCCAGCTGGGCAGGATCCTGCTCAACGGCGTGAAGGTCAAGGAGCCCGCGGGCGCGAAGCTCGACCCGAGCTGGCACTCCGTGGTGAACGCTGGCGGGCAGCCCGCCACCGACCGGGTGGTGATCGACAGGGCGGGCCCCGGCCCCGGCACCCCCGGCGGGCGCGCGACCGGCCCCTACGACCTGTGGCTCAACAACGTGCGGGTGGACGAT
>PDWJ01010184.1_pt1 | contig 13901 bp, 14 predicted proteins | sample 1430881 | NCBI WGS metagenome assembly PDWJ01 (sample SAMN01162460, study PRJNA174530) | Oral metagenome, whole genome shotgun sequencing project. | biome: Marine environment; feature: Marine mammal; material: Swab sample of the gingival sulcus; isolation source: swab sample of gingival sulcus... | reverse complement strand
GTTTGTGGATTTTGAAGACTAATTTCTTTATTTTTTATATGTAATATTTTTTGAGAAGTTTTGTTAATGGTTTGTTTCCAGCGATTTGCAGACACAACAATTTCATCAAGATTAAAGTTTAAAGTATCTTTATTATTGTTTGTGATTTTCTGAGCCGAAACAATAGAAGTTAAAAATATTACGATAAATAATTTTTTCATATTTAAAAATAAGTTGGCAAAATTAATGTTTATTTATAAAAATAAGCTAATAAAGGTCAGTTTTTTGGGTAAAATTGTGTGATTTTAATAATTTTTTCTTATATTTGGCACGAAATGAATAGATAAAACCCTACTTTCAAAAATTTTAGAAACTACAATATATAAAAGTGTGATTATAAAACTTACAGAAAGAGGTGTAAAAAAATAAGGACTTTCAAAATAATAATTATAGATAAATATATTAATAAATTCAGATGAACGTATTTGTGTTTCAATATTCATAAAGAAATTCAATACTAAAATCTAAAACCTCAATAATAAAATATGAGCAAAAGAAGAATAAAAAAGGTAGCAATTATCGGTTCTGGAATTATGGGAAGCGGAATTGCTTGTCATTTTGCAAACATTGGCGTTGAAGTGTTACTTTTGGACATCGTGCCGAGAGAACTAACCGACAAAGAAAAAGCAAAAGGACTAACATTAGAAGACAAAGTAGTGCGTAATCGTTTGGTAAATGATGCCTTAACAGCATCGTTAAAATCAAAGCCGTCGCCGATTTACAACCAAAAATTTGCGAGTAGAATTACCACAGGAAACATTGACGACGATTTACCAAAAATTGCAGATTGCGATTGGGTAATGGAAGTTGTTGTAGAACGTTTGGATATCAAACAATCGGTATTTGAAAAAGTTGAGAAATATCGTAAAAAAGGCTCGATTATTTCATCAAATACATCGGGTATTCCTATCAAATTTATGAACGAAGGACGTAGCGAAGATTTCCGTCAGCATTTTGCGGTGACGCACTTCTTTAATCCGCCACGTTACTTAAAATTATTTGAGGTTGTGCCTTCGCCAGATTGTAAGCAAGAAGTGACTGATTTCTTAATGGAATACGGAAGTAAATTTTTAGGAAAAACGTCGGTTTTAGCCAAAGATACGCCTGCGTTTATTGGTAACAGAATTGGGATTTTCGGAATTCAAAGTTTGTTCCACGACGTAAAAGAACTCGGCTTGACCGTTGAGGAAGTGGATAAACTTACAGGACCTGTGATTGGACGTCCGAAGTCGGCAACATTCAGAACGGTTGATGTTGTTGGATTGGATACTTTGGTTCACGTAGCAAACGGAATTTACAAAAATTGTTCGAATGACGAGGCTCACGAACTTTTTAAATTGCCAGATTTCATCGAAAAAATGATGGAAAACAAATGGCTCGGAAGTAAAACAAAACAAGGATTTTATAAAAAAGTTGTAAAAGAAGACGGCTCAAAAGAAATTTTAGCCTTAGACTTGGATACCTTAGAATATCGTCCGTCTAAAAAAGCAAAATTTGCAACGCTCGAACTTACCAAAACGATTGATAAACCTATTGACAGATTTAAAATTTTAGCAGGTGGAAAAGACAAAGCAGGTGAGTTCTATCGCAAGAATTTTGCAGGAATGTTTGCTTATGTTTCTAATCGTATTCCTGAAATTTCGGACGATTTATACAAAATTGACGATGCGATGAAAGCAGGTTTCGGTTGGGAAAATGGTCCTTTTGAAATTTGGGACGCTGTCGGTGTAGAAAAAGGGTTAGAACTTATCGAAAAAGAAGGTCATAAAGTTGCTGATTGGGTAACGGGAATGATTAAAAATGGAAGTAAATCGTTCTATTCTGTAAAAGACGGAGCGACTTATTATTATGACGTTCAAGAGAAAAAACAAGTTAAAAAACCGGGTCAAGATTCGTTTATTATTTTAGATAATATCCGTAAAACTAACGAAGTTTATAAAAATTCGGGAGTTGTTATTGAAGACTTAGGTGACGGAATTTTAAACTGCGAGTTCCAATCAAAAATGAACTCTATCGGTGGCGATGTGTTGGCAGGACTTAACAAAGCGATTGATTTAGCAGAAAAAGATTTTGACGGATTAGTAATCGGAAATCAAGGAGCGAATTTCTCTGTTGGAGCAAATATCGGAATGATTTTTATGCTTGCCGTTGAACAAGAATATGACGAGTTAAATATGGCGGTTCGTCAGTTCCAAAATACGATGATGCGTTTGCGTTATTCTTCAATTCCTGTAATTTCAGCACCTCACGGAATGACACTTGGTGGAGGTTGCGAAACTTGTTTGCATTCGGATAAAGTGGTGGCATCAGCAGAAACATATATGGGACTTGTAGAATTTGGAGTTGGAGTTATCCCTGGTGGTGGAGGTTCAAAAGAAATGGCGATGCGTGCCTCTGATAGTTTCCGTAAAGGCGATGTTCAGTTGAATACAATTCAGGAATATTTCTTAACTATCGGTATGGCAAAAGTAGCAACTTCGGCTTACGAGGCGTATGATTTAGGATTGTTACAACAAGGAAAAGATGTAGTTGTTGTAAACAAAGACCGACAAATTGCCGAGGCGAAAAAACACGCAAAATTAATGGCAGAAGCTGGATATACGCAACCTGTAAAGCGTAACGATGTGTTAGTTTTAGGAAAACAAGCATTAGGAGCGTTTATGGTAGCAACGGACTCAATGAAAGCAAGTCGTTTTATTTCGGAACATGACCAAAAAATTGCGAATAAACTCGCTTACGTAATGTCAGGAGGAGATTTATCAGAGCCAACAAAGGTTTCTGAGCAGTATTTATTAGACTTGGAGCGTGAGGCGTTTTTAAGTTTATGTACAGAGCGTAAAACGTTGGAGCGTATTCAGCATATGTTGAAACGTGGTAAGCCATTGAGAAATTAATAATTTAGAAGATAGATTGATAGATAATAGAGAATAGACAGATAATCGGGTGTAGAATATAGACGGATAGATGATAGAAGATAGACATTGAATAAATATAGGCTTTTAAATTTAGATAGAAATGGGAAGACATAATTTTAGAAAAATGAAAATTTGGCAAGATGGAATTAACTTGGCTAGATTGAATTATAAATTAACAAAAACATTCCCTGATATTGAAAAATTTAATTTAGTAAGTCAAATGAATAGAAGTGTCGTTTCTATTGCGTCTAATATAGCCGAAGGGTCTAGCAAAAGTACTGATAAACATTTTAATAAATTTTTAGAGAATAGTTTAGGGTCGGCTTTTGAATGGGAAACACAATTGATAATAGCATTTAATGAAGGTTATCTTACAAGAGATAAATTTAATGAGTTAGAAAATTTAATTCAACAACTTCAAAAAATGCTAAAATCTAAAAAAGGAGTTTTTAGGTTTAAACGTGCAGACGAATTAGCAGCAGAAACCATTCAGTATATGATGGATAAGTTGCCAGAATTCGACAAGAAAAGAATTGACGATGTTATCGTTGGTAATGCGATGCCAGAGGGTTCGCAAGGATTAAATATGGGACGATTAATCTCACTTATGGGGTTAAAAGTTGAAGATGTACCGGGAGTTACGGTAAATCGTTTTTGTTCATCAGGATTGGAAACTATTGCAATGGCAGTAGCGAAAATTCAGTCAGGAATGGCAAATTGTATCATCGCAGGTGGAGCAGAAAGTATGACTTCTGTTCCGATGACAGGATTTAAACCAGAATTAAATTACGATTTAGTAGCAAGTGGTCACGCAGATTATTATTGGGGAATGGGAAATACTGCCGAAGAGGTGGCTCAAAAATTTAATGTTTCTCGTGAAGACCAAGACGAGTTTGCGTTAAATTCGCATTTAAAAGCCTTGAAAGCACAAGCAGAAGACCGTTTTCAAGACCAAATCGTGCCGATTGAAGTAGAACAAACCTATATTGATGCCAATGGAAAACGTGCTACTAAAAAATACACCGTAACCAAAGATGAAGGACCTCGTAAAGGCTCAACTATTGAGGGATTACAGCGTTTGCGTCCTGTGTTTGCCCAAAATGGGTCAGTAACGGCAGGAAATTCATCTCAAACAAGTGACGGAGCAGCCTTTGTAATGGTAATGAGTGAAGAAATGGTAAAAGAATTAAATCTTGAACCAGAGGCTCGTTTGGTAAGTTATTCAGCAGCAGGAGTTCCTCCAAGAATTATGGGAATAGGACCTGTGGCAGCAATTCCGAAGGCGTTAAAACAAGCAGGTTTAAAACAAGATGATATTGAATTAATTGAGTTAAACGAAGCGTTTGCATCGCAATCATTGGCGGTTATGCGTGAATTGAACTTAAATCAAGATATCGTAAATGTGAATGGTGGAGCAATCGCACTCGGACACCCACTTGGTTGTACAGGAGCAAAATTATCAGTTCAGTTATTTGACGAAATGCGAAAACGTAATATGCAAGGAAAATACGGAATGGTAACAATGTGTGTTGGTACTGGTCAAGGAGCAGCAGGAATATTTGAGTTTTTGAAATAAAAGCCCACCCTAACCCTCCCGAAGGGAGGGAATTAGCGAACGGAGTAACAGAACTCTATTATAATAAAATAAGGAAATAATTTAATCCCTGCGAACCCTCGGCAGGATTATTTCCCCCTTTGGGGGACAGAGGGCTTAACAATGTCAGAATTAAACAAAGATATGATTCGCGGTGGTCAATTCATCGTAAAGGAAACAAAGTGTGAGGATGTATTCACACCAGAAGATTTTAGTGAAGAGCAAAAAATGATGCGTGATTCTGTAAAGGAATTTACAGAGCGTGAAATTATTGCTAACAAAGACCGTTTTGAGAAAAAAGATTACGCTTTAACGGAAGAAAAAATGAAAATGGCAGGGGAAATGGGATTCTTAGGAGTTGCTGTTCCTGCTGAGTATGACGGAATGCAAATGGGATTCGTTTCTACAATGCTTGTTTGTGATTATATTTCTTCTGGAAATGGGTCTTTTTCTACTGCTTTCGGTGCTCACACGGGTATCGGAACTATGCCGATTACTTTATACGGAACAGAAGAGCAAAAGAAAAAATATGTTCCTGCGTTGGCAACAGGTCAAAAATTTGGAGCATATTGTTTAACAGAACCGGGTGCTGGGTCTGATGCAAATTCGGGAAAAACGACAGCAGAATTATCAGCAGACGGAAAATCATACAAAATCAACGGACAAAAAATGTGGATTTCTAACGCAGGATTTGCAGAGATTTTCATCGTTTTTGCTCGTATTGAAGACGATAAAAACATTACAGGATTTATCGTAGAGTATGACAAAAATAATCCAAACGGAATTACATTAGGGGAGGAAGAACACAAATTAGGTATTCGTTCGTCTTCAACTCGTCAAGTATTTTTTAACGACACGATTGTTCCTGTTGAAAATATGTTATCTGTTCGTGGTGGTGGATTTAAAATTGCAATGAACGCCTTAAATATCGGACGTATCAAATTAGCGGCGGCTTGTTTGGATTCTCAACGTAGAATTATTACAACAGCAGTGAATTATGCCAATGAACGTAAGCAATTTAAAACTCCGATTGCAGAATTTGGAGCAATAAAAATGAAGTTGGCAGAAATGGCAACAAATGCTTATGTTAGTGAGTCAGCGTCGTATCGTGCAGCGAAAAATATTGAAGATAGAATTGCTTTAAGAGAGGCTGACGGAAACACACATCAAGAGGCTGAACTTAAAGGAGTTGAAGAATTTGCAGTAGAATGTTCAATCTTAAAAGTAGCAGTTTCTGAAAATGTACAAAAATGTGCTGATGAAGGAATTCAAATTTTTGGAGGAATGGGATTCTCGGAAGAAACTCCTATGGAAGCAGCCTGGCGTGATGCTCGTATTGCTCGTATTTACGAAGGAACAAACGAGATAAATCGTTTATTGTCAGTAGGAATGTTGGTTAAAAAAGCGATGAAAGGTCACGTTGATTTAATGACTCCTGCGATGGCAGTTGGCGAGGAATTAATGGGAATTCCTTCATTTGATGTGCCAGATTATTCTGAATTATTCGCAGAAGAAAAAGAATTATTAGGAAAACTTAAAAAAGTATTTTTAATGGTTGCTGGTTCGGCTGCTCAAAAATTTGGAGTGGAGTTAGAAAAACATCAGCAATTATTAACCGCTGCGTCAAATATCTTAATTGAGATTTATATGGCTGAAAGTGCTTTGTTACGTACCGAAAAGAACGCAAAACGTTTCGGTGAAGAGTCTCAAAAAGGACAAATCGCAATGACAAAATTATACTTATATGAAGCGGTTGATATTATCATTAAAAACGCAAAAGATGGTATCGTTTCATTTGCAGAAGGCGACGAGCAACGTATGATGTTAATGGGATTAAAACGTTTTACAAAATACGCAAATATGCCTAATGTAATTGAACTTAAAAATACAATTGCAGATATGGTAAAAGCAGAAAATAAATATTGTTTTTAATATCAAATCAAAAAAGCGTATCTTTGTCGTTTAAAATGATAATAAAAATGGCATTAATAGACGAATTAAAAGATAGAAGTGGAAATCAATGTGAATTATGTGCTTCAAAAGGTGAATTAAAAATGTATGAAGTTCCGCCTATTTCAACAGGAGGTGTTGACGGAACGCTTTTGGCGTGTGATACTTGTGTGTCACAAATTGAAAATCCTGAAACAACAGAACCAAATCACTGGCGTTGTTTGAACGATAGTATGTGGAGTGAATATCGTGCAGTAAAAGTTGTGGCGTGGCGTATGTTAAACCGATTAAAAAAAGAAGGTTGGCCACAAGATTTATTAGATATGATGTATTTGGAAGATGAAGAATTGCGTTTTGCGGAGGCAACAGGTGAACACTTGGACGAAAGTGAAAAAATAATTCATAGAGATAGTAACGGAGCGATTTTACAAGCAGGGGATAATGTGGTTTTAATAAAAGATTTGAAGGTAAAAGGTTCAAGTATGGTTGCTAAACAAGGAACAGCTGTTCGTAGAATTTCACTTGACCCAGAAAATGCAAAATATATTGAAGGAAAAGTTGGCGGACAAACTATCGTAATTATTACAGATTACGTGAAGAAAATGGCAGAAAAAGAAAGTTAATCTCTTGTCTGATAAATTAAAAATATAAAAAAATCCGAATTTTACATTCGGATTTTTTTATTGTCTGATATTAATATCATTTATTCTTTTGAATTTGAAGATTTAATAGCTATGTCACTTTGAGTGAATAGAAATTTGTATCGAGAAGTTTTTTTGAGTTCTCGATACGCTTACCCTACTCGAACTGACAGAATTTTATCTAAACACCACCACTCATTTAAACATTAAATTTGAGTGTTTAACCAATCTAAAATATCGTTTATAAATTCATTTCTACAAAGGTCATTATGCAACTCGTGATAACCCCCTTCGTACTTTTTAAAGGTTGCAAAATCTGTTTTTTTGGCAAATTCTTCCGACGCTTTACAACTCGTTAATCCGTCCGCTGTTCCGTGAACTAACAACATAGGCAAGTTTAATTTATTTGCATTTTCAACCGCCCATTTTCCCATTTCAATAAAATCAAGTGAATAAACCAACCCTACTTTTCCGTGAACCATTTTATCATTTTTATATTTCTCAACTTCTTCGGAAATTTGTGATATTTTTGACACATCTAAATCCCCATTTAAAGTCATTTTTGGAAATATTTTTCTTAAAAATTTCGCCATTTTTATTTTCCATACAGGCGGTTCAAAAGCCAAGCCTAAAAACGGACTTGAAGCCACAACACCTTTTAAACCAACATCTTTTCTTAATGCATAATTTACCACAACGTTCCCTCCCATTGAATGTCCGTACAAAAATATCGGTTTGTTTGGAAACATTTTTTTTGCTCTATCAATAACCTGCGAAACGCTATCTAAAACTGCATCAAAACTCGGACAATAACCTCGTTTTCCTTTGGTTTTTCCATGTCCAAAATGGTCAAAAGATACCACAGAAAAATTATTTTCAATTAATTTCGGAACAACAAAATCAGCATATCTTGACGAATGTTCCCCCATTCCATGAACAAGTACAATTACGGATTTTGTATCCTCTGCTTGCCAAGATTGTCCGAAAAAATCAGTATCTTGAAAATTAAATCTAAATTCGTTATGTGTCATTTTATTTTGGTTTAAAAGTTTATAAAGTTTGAAAGATTAAAAGTTTTCTAAAACTTGTTTCATTGCCTTTGCTTTAAGCATACATTCGTCATATTCTTTTTCGGCAGTAGATTTTGCTGTAATCGCTCCGCCAACGGAATACGACACGTACTTTTTGTCAAAATTATACAAAATACTTCGGATAACCACGTTAAAATCAAAATTTCCGTTAGGCGTAAAATAGCCAACCGCTCCCGAATACAAACCTCGCTTGGTTTCTTCCAAATTTTCCATAATTTTCATTGCCGAAACCTTTGGTGCTCCCGTCATACTTCCCATCGGAAACGTATCACGAATAACATCAACAGGGTGCGTTGTGTGTTCAATTTCCGAAACAACTGTTGAAATTAATTGATGAACCTGCTTAAATGAATAAATTCCACATAATTCTTCAACCTTAACAGAACCTTTTTTTGCAGTTCTTGACAGGTCATTTCTAACCAAATCCACTATCATAATATTTTCGGAACGTTCCTTTTCGTTTTGTGATAATTCCAACGCTGATTTTTTATCATCTTGTTGATTTTCAAATCGTTTTGACGTTCCTTTAATCGGTTGTGAAATGATTTTATTGCCTTCTTTTTTTATGTAACGTTCAGGCGTTGCAGATATTAAATAATTGTCATCAATACGCATAAATGTTGCAAATGGAGGCTCTGAAATTGCGTTTAAATCGGTATAAGTTTTATATGGATTTATGGTTGCATTTTCAGCATAAAATTCCTGACAAAAATTTGCCTCGTAAATATCGCCACGTTGGATATGTTCCAAAACTTTCGCTATTTTTTCTAAATATTTTTGCTTTGAAATTCGTGGTTTTATTTGAAAGTTTGAAAGTTTGAAAGTTTGAAGGTTTGAAAGTTCTAAACCTAAGGTATTTATTTGTTTGAAATCCGTATCAATTTCATCATCAACCATTTTTAAATAATGAAATTCGGCTTGATTTCCTTTTAAAAAAATAAGTTTTTGGGGCTGAAAAAAATACAAATCATCAAAATGTAATCCGTCAAAGTTGTTAGATTGTAATTTTTCAGTATCATTTTTAACATCATACGAAATATATCCAAAAATAAAATCTTTGGTAAATGACTGATATTCTTTTAGTTTGTCAAAGGCATTTTCGTAATCGGTTTTTATTGATGTAAATTCCTCAACAGCCAAACAAGTATCAAAACTTGAATAATTTTGTTTGTAATTATTAGAATCTAACCAAACAGACGTGTAAAATTGCTCGTTCCATTTGAATAGTTTTTGCTTAAACTCCGCTGGTTTTTCTACCGAAAAAATTTTTAGTGTTCTCATTGTTTGCAAATGTAAAATTAAATTTTATCTTTTCTGAAAAATTTATTTACAAATACTTAATTATATTTTTCCAAACATCCCTGATAAACTGCTTTCATTTCGTTGATTAAACTTTTAGGTTTTATGATTTTAACTTCCTTTCCGAAAGATAATAATTCCATTATAAAATCGTAAGTTACATCTAATTTTAAACAGATTTTAAATTCTGTTTCATTGTCTTTTAAAATTTCTTGTGAATGATGCAAAGGTAAAGTTTTAATATAACGTCCTTGCATTTCAGAAAATGACAATACAACTTCCTCTGGTTTTTCATTCCCCCACGCCTTAATTCCAAAAGAATATTTATAATATTCATTGACATTAAAATCTTTTGGATAAAATTCTGTCTAAGGCAAAGTTTTTTACTTTGTTGTCTTTTAAATCTTTTCCTACCAAATACCAACGATTTCTAGCCTCTTTTAACGCATAAGGTTCAAGCGTTCTTTCGGTTATTTCATCTTCCCAAAATTTTTGATGATGAAACTTGATTAAAACTTGATTTTTGATAGCGTGTAAAATTCCATACAAATGTTCTGTACCTTTGGATTTTCGCTTTTCAAAATGAATAAAATACGAAATTCTATCGCTTACATTGAGTGCGTTAAAGGTGTCAAAAGCCTCTAAAACACGATGACTTGCGTCGCTGTCTTCGTCTTCAATTTTGTATTTTTTTAGACTTCTGTCATATTGAATATCAATATTGTACAAAGAACGAATATCGTCTAAATCTCGCTGAAAAGTCCGTTTGGAAACAATAAAATCATAACCTTGTAAATCACTTTCTTGTTCTAAATAATCTAAAATTTCATCAAAACTCGCTGGTCTTTTTCTTAATTTGTTGATGATTAAGTTGTATCGTGATATTGCTTCTCGTTTTGACATTTTTATTTGTTTTGTTTATTTGTTATAAAAATTTTTAGAGTCCTGTTATTATCTTGTAAATCATAGAATATATGTTTGACATTTAAGTTTATATAACTTCTACCATTACCATCAATAACTTCAAATCTTGTAACTTTATTTAATTTATTATTTTCCATTTAGTTGTTTTTTACAAAAGTAATGTTTTGTAACGACATATTATGACACTTTGAAAAATATTTATAATGACATATTTTGGCGTTGTTATTTGTTATCTTTGTAGAAATTTAAACATTTTACATTATGAATAGTCATTTAAACATTTTTAAGGCTTATGCTAAGGATAATAGAGAGTATCAATTAGAAAACGATTTAACAAGAGCATTTGCTATTTGTTTACAAGAGGATAATTTATTTTTTCACGAGGTGTTAAAAGAAATCATAGGAAAGGCATATTATAATCAATTCTTTGGTTCTTATGAAAACGAGGCTAATATTGAAATAGATATTCAAAAAGGAGCAGATAAAATTAATGATTTTGAGTATATTTTTGCTATTTCTTTAAGTGATAACGAAATGTCGGTAGATAATTTTTGGGAACAGAAAAATGAAACTGAATATATTACGATTTGTGATTTAGTTATGAAAATAGATAATGTTTTATTTGTTTTTGAAACTAAAAGAAATAATGTTGATTGCACATCTCAATTATACAACCAAATATTCAATATTTCTAAACATAACAATGATTTTGAATTCAATAAACAAAACGTTACTCCTTTTGATTTGAATTGGAGAAAATTAATGCAAATTGCAACTCGTGTTTATAGTGTCCAAAAATCAACAAATCAAGTAAATCGTTTTTTGTCTGATTTTATTGATTTTATAAAAATTCATAATTTTACTTGGTTACCAGAGTCTTGCTTGGCAAGTTTAAGTAGTGTAAACCATTCTGCTATTTATCGTAGAATAAAAACAGCTATTACTCTATTGGCAAAAGAAGAGAAAAGTAAAATATCATTATTAGATTATAGAGATAGATTGGGTGTTGATTTTCCAAAACCTTGGGCAAAAGAATTATTATTTTCAATCATAAAAGAAAAGGGAGATTTGGTCGTTTCTATTTGCCCAGGTAACACAAAAGGACAAGGAATAGAACTTTTTTCAAAAACACCAAAATTTAACAATAAGATTATTTTAAGAGGAGAAGTATTTAATTATTATCACTATTATCATATAAAATTTACTAGTTTTCAAAAGTATTTTACTGGTCTTTGGTTTGGAGATGATAAATTAAAAACAAATATTGACCAATTATACAATAATGATAATTTTTGGAAATATACAGGAAGGAATAAAAGAGGACAACATTGGAATAATATAGAAAATTTATTTGACCAACATTTTAATTATGATTGGAGAGAACAATGTGATTGGAATGGTATTATTAATTCAGGTAAAAATCAATTTGATATGTCCTTTGGTTATGTTATAGAGTTGATTATCCCTTTTAAAAAATTACAAGAATTAGATAAAGACCCAAATAATTTAGAAGGACTAAAAGATTTAATAAATGATATTTATCATTCGTTATCAAATGATTTATTAATGTCTTAAAAATAACAAAAGACCGAAACTAAAAATTTCGGTCTTTTTTATGGAAAAAAAAATTTACAGCGACACATTTTGTCTTAATTGTGATTTAGTTTTGCAAAACAAAATAACAATCATTATGAACAATACAAAATTAATAAAAAAGACAACGAAACTTTTAGAAGAAATTAAACAACTAAAAATAGATGCTGTTAAATGTGAAGAATACAAATTTGCATCTACTTTTAGGGAGTTTGAAAAAGAAATAGAAGAAATTTTAAGTAAAAAAGAATTACAGCAATTTGAGGCTATCCCTTGTGCAGTAATAAATAAATGGTTATACAAAGGAGAGTATAATTTATCCTTGGCTTTTGAATATTCTGAAAATAATTTTTCATTAAGACTTTTCAATCAAAATACTAATGTTGAAGATTGGGATTTTCCTAACAAAATTAAAGAAAATTTAAGAAAACAAGGATTTATTGAAACGGCAGTTGGAATGCTTTATAACTTTAAATATTATAATTCTTTTGAGGAGGTAAGCCAAAAAATAAAAGATGCTGTTGCTATGCTTAATACAATTTTATAAATACAAAAACGAAGAAGAAGTATATTCTTTACCAGCAGGAGATAGTTATGAATTACAATATCACTATCCATATATTTATGAATGCTCTAATTACACATCAATTAAAAAACCTCTATATTTTACTTTTAAAAAAGAAGAAGGTATAATGTAAAAATTACTTAACTTAGAAGAAATAATTGTTTTCAATCCGAAAAGAGATTTTAAAATATTTTTAAAGGATAATTCTTATTCCAAAGATGTTAATTGTGATAAAATGTGGGGAGAGGAGAAAAAGTATGAAGATAAAGAAAGACAATTTTTTATTCTTTCAAAAGAAAATCAAATACCCTTAAAGCATAAGCCAAGACCTTTAATAAATAATTCATTTAGAGCATATTATAAATTGTCAGATTTGCTTAATCCAGAAAAAAAACATTTAACAAAATAACTATACACAACAAGTATGTAAATAATGGTGGTCAAATGATTATCTCAAATTTATTGCGTTTTTACCCACCAAAACCTTATTTCTTGATTTGCAAACAGCCTACATCGGTTCAGCAAATTTAACAGGTGCAGGTATCGGAATGAAAGGAAAATATACCCGCAATTTTGAAACAGGAATTTTAACTTCTGAAAGCGTATTAGTCAATTCAGCAATTGAACAAATTGATGATATTTGGCGAGGACTACATTGTCCAAAATGTAAACGAAAACAATATTGTCCAAAACCAATAATTTAGATTTATGACTAAATACGAACGAAATAATATCGTAGGTCAAATAGTGTAAAAGCGAAACTTGCGTTTTTACTACCTTTTTTATCAATGATAACTTTTATATTATTATTTTTTTGTTACTTTTACAGCCTAAAACTAAAACACAATGAAATATTTTTTACCTTTATTTTTATCAGTTTTTGTAGCGTGTAACTCGCCAAAAAAACAAACTCAAACGGAAAAAACAAAAGAAACATCAACAGAAAACATTCAACGACCTGTTTTAAATTTGGAACAAGCCAATCGTTTGGCTTCGTTGCCTTCGGCGTGTATCAATACTGAATACCCTAACAAATTAGGACAAACATTAGCATCTGCCGAAGATATTAAATCCCCAAAAGAATTGCACCCAGCATTTTACGGTTGTTTTGATTGGCATTCATCGGTTCACGGACATTGGTCTATTGTGGCATTACTTAGAAAATTTCCAAATTTAGAGAATGCCGAAGCTTTAAAAATGCAATTGTTATTAAATATTTCAGAAGAAAACATCAAAAAGGAAGTTGAGTATTTCAAAAAAGATTACAACAAACATTTTGAACGAACTTAT
>PDWJ01004524.1_pt1 | contig 13901 bp, 13 predicted proteins | sample 1430881 | NCBI WGS metagenome assembly PDWJ01 (sample SAMN01162460, study PRJNA174530) | Oral metagenome, whole genome shotgun sequencing project. | biome: Marine environment; feature: Marine mammal; material: Swab sample of the gingival sulcus; isolation source: swab sample of gingival sulcus... | reverse complement strand
CACCATTTAAAAACCATAAAAGAGGCTGATCAGATTCTGGTGTTTAAAGGCGGGAACCTGGTAGAAAAAGGCAGGCATGATGAGCTGCTGGCAAAAAATGCTTACTACAATAAACTTTGGCAATTAAGTATCTAGATGTCAGGTGAAAAACATATTTAGTTATTAGCTTCGTTCGTTTTTTTGCGGGGATAATTTGTCGGAAGCTCACGCTGAAAAGCCCCTCTCAAGCAGGTTCTCGGCAACAGGGCGGTTGTGATCGGAGTTCGTGGTAACCACATACTTCATGATCCTGCGACTGCGGATACCGAACTGTTGCATGGCCTTGCGAACGGTACCTGCACAACACTGTTCAAGGCCCTGCTGAACCAGTCTTCTCTGGATTTTCCGGTAACCATATACCTTACAGCTGGCTGAATGGGCGTCCTTCACCAGCTTGTCTATCCGGTCTCACCGTTTGTCCATTTCCGAGGGCGGTCGGTTCAACGAGGAATAGTAACCGCTCCTGCTCACCTTAAGTGCCCTGCACATTCTCGATATCGGCCATCGGTCCCTGTTCTCTGCAGATCATGCTGGAGTACAGGCCAGTCATTCGAAGATGCATCAAGATTCAAATCCAGCGCGTGAAGAATACCTGAATCGTCGGCAAAGATCACCTCAAGCTCTGAATCCGAGTCAAGATTACCTGCTGCAGGAGTTGAGGGGCATCTGTCCTCAGAGCAATAGGAGGATCTTCGTTTCAGTATTTCTTATGTCAATACACCTTTCTGTTATTTATTGTCAATTTCCAATGATGCGTTCTGCCTTAGTCTTAGTGTTGTAACATTAAATATTTGTTATTGCATAATTGATCCTCTCCGTCACAAGCCTTCTTTCCCGGTAGGCGTCATCGCCTTTAGGTCACGAATCAGCTGCTCAGGCAGCTTCGGCAGATTGAGCATCCAGGGCATCATGGCTCTTGAGATGTTGAGTCTCCTGGCAAGACCCCATCCGAAAACTCATTACCGCATAGTGTAGACCAATAAACAGATCGCAAAAGGTTGACGGATGCGCCACAAAACATTATGTTACAAGAAGTTAACCGCAATAGTAAACTCCTGGCATAAAGGCGGCGCAAATGAAAACTACAACACTTTTCACCGAAAACAACCCCACCTTGTTCTCAATCGAGATGAATGTCGACATCGCCGACTTCCTTCATTGCGCCTTTCAGGCTTTGAGCAAGGATCCCGGGATTCTTGATGCAATCACAAACGATCTTGATAAGCACACGCTGGAAAAGAAGCGTGAGCGTCTCGCAGAGGCTGAATGGATAAGGAAGCAGACCCTGTCCCTTGGCCTTGACTACCCGGACACCAGCTCTGCAGAAGAACTCATCCTTGGAACGGGCAGACCCCGTATGAGTGCCGACGAGGTATACCTGTTCGTTCTTATCAGGGGGTACTTCTCGTCGGTTACTGACAGACAAGCCTGTGAGGCGAATACCGGTGGGGCGTTGGGGAACACCGGAAAACTTGGCGGGAATGGCCGTTTCTCTGGCGTCCTCGGCCTCGGACTACGTAACGGGCTCGATATTCCCGGTGGACGGAGGCTGGTTGTCCCGCTGAATAGATGGATGTCAGGAAGAGCCTCTTGTCTGTTGTCGTCGTTTTGTTCTTATGGGCACCTCTAAAAACGTGCATTCGTACCGTCGCCTCAAAGGGGGTATCTTGCTGCATTTATTTTAAATTGAGCAATTGCTGATAGGTCTTAGCGCCGGATCCCAAGTGATATGATGGTCTTAAAAGCATGTTCGGGCGACATGTTCACGTGTTCCACATCTTTCTCGTCCACGAAGAATACGATGCCTGATGTGGGGTTGGGCGACGTGGGCATAAATACGCTGAGCTGCACTGTCCCGTCAGGGGTAATATCCCGTCGTGTCACAAACCCCAGGACTGATCCCGCTCCTACTGGGATGGCGACAACCCCCAGATATGCCTCGACCTTTCCGGTCCCTGTGAAGGATCCCACTAAATCCTTGATGGTCTCGTACCACGAACCTACTAGGGGAATGGCGACGATGGCACGCTCCAGTGAGTTGAGGGTCCACCGCTCCCGCCGGGCAAACTTGCTCCCGGCATAGGTGATGATTATCACAAGCAGACCGAAGATAATCAGCGATGCCTCTACCGAGTCGGTGATGCCGAAGAGGATCCTGCCGACTGTGGTTACGGTCTGGATCAGAAGTCTCAGGATGAAGATGAGGATCGCCAAGGGCAGAAACACGAGAAGCCCTGTGGCGAAATTTCGGCCGAATCGCTTCAGGAAAGATGGCTTGAGGTCGTCCTGAGGCACGTCGGATCGAGGGGTTTTGTCTGGATCTGTCATGACGATGACCGCCCTTTCTCAGCGAAAGAGATCAAAGAGGGTGCCCACAGGGTATCCGTTGACTGTCCTATGGGCGTAGAGCTCGTATATCTTTCTCTTCCCCTCGAAGAGCTCGTTGGATTTGATGCCGATGCGGATGGATTCAGAGGCCTCGATGAAGGCCGCCAGCTTATCACAGGCCTCGATGATCTGACCGTCCACGGGGTTCAGCTCATCCCGGTCATGTTCTGGCCCCAGATCGGCTTGGATGATCGTGGGTTCAACCTGACCCTGAGGCTGGATTCGATTGTCGAACTCGTTTTTGACGAAGGAGAGGAGTTCTCCGTGCCAGCTTTGAGGGATGAGAGGAAGGATCTCCGTCGCGATGGCGTCCATCTCCAGGTCCTTGATCATCTGATCCAGGCCCTGGACCGATCGCTTCACCGGGGAGACGATGTCCCGGGTCAGAACCTCGGGGAGGTCGTGGAAGAGCCCACCGTAAAAGCTGTTATATCGCCTTTTCCCGCACCCGTCCAACTCAATCACCACTAACCAGGAGAGGATGGCGACGAACAGAAGATGCCCCAAGACGGACGTCTGAGGGATTCGAGGCGTTTGGGCCCACCGTTTCTGGAATCGTAGCTGTCCCACCAGTGAGATAAAACCGGCCAGGCCTCGGTCTGCCTCGGGTAGCTGATCGTCCATGAGGAGCTGTCGAACGCAGTCGATGTCCGTGTGTTCCTTCACCTGACGGTCGATCTCCTTTTTGGTACGCTCAATATGGCAGATAGGGCGTCCCCAGCTGTAGATGAACTCAAACTCCCACTTCGTTGCCAGGTAGTGGGCTGCTTGGAGGTATTTTTTCTCCTGGATGCCGTCGTCTTGATCGAAATAATCCCGACATCGTTCGACCATATGCCCAGGTAAAGGAGCGAGCAGGGGTGTAAGTTGTTCCATAACCCAGCTGTTCAGGGCCTTCCGCTGCCGTCGATCAGCCATGAGTCGGTGAAACACCGGAGGCTTGATGTCGGTGACCACGACCCTGTGGAGGTATTCAAAGACGCTCCCCTCCATGAGTCTATCCCAGCTCACCGAAGCTCCCTGGTCCTGTTCATGATGGGCAATGACGTAGGCGATGACGAACTTGTGGGCCTGCTTCGCCATCTCGGTGAACTGGATGGGCCGGGGGTGGTCGTTCCATCTCTCTATGCTGGCGGCGGAGAAAATCAGTTCCACGAGAGAACGAGTGATCATGGCCGAACTCCTTTCGTGTCAAGAGATGTTGTCTCAGTATATTCAGTAATTATAGCCTTTTCAAGTGCTTTCGGGGCGTGGTATGGTTGTCTGATAGATCATACAATGTGTAAAGAAGGAGGGTTCCCTGTGGTTCGATATAGAGCTCGTTTCGTTGGGTTTATGGCGCTGTTCTTCGTAATGGGGGTTCCGAGACTTCTTCTGGCCTCCTCGGTAGACGATCTGTTCTGGGCTAAAAAGTGGCAAGAGTTGAATATCCAGGCCTCTGCTGATCTGTCGCCCAGAGAGCTCTCCCTGGTGGCTAATGGCTTGTGGCTTCAGGGACGATGGGCTGAATCCCTCGCCGTCATGGATCGGGTGGGAGACGGATACCCTCAAGAGGTTGTCCCCTACGCTGAAATGATCCGTGTGCTTGGGCTTGAGCGAACCGGTCGAAAGAGAGATGCCTACGACCGGGCCCTGTCTCTTTATGAATCTAGGCCGCCGAAAGACCTTCAGTATTATGTCTGTTATGCTCTGTCCCGCTTAACGGGCAACGTGGAGGAACGACGAAAGTGGCTTCGGCGGATGGGCAAGGCCACCTTGGATCCGACACTGCGGGCCCAGAGCATGGAGGCTCTCATGGAGTTGCCCGGTCCATCCTTGTCCGATGCGTCCGCTACCTTGAAGCTCCGCCCCCTCAACCCCGGGGCCTTGAAAGTATTCGAGGCGACTAAGGAATCCCGGGAGCGCTCCTATCGTCTGGGGTACGCCGCGTACCTCATGGAAAATTACCGTGACGCAATCAAACATCTGAAGGCTGTACCCATGACGGGGCCCTTCGCCCAGAGCAGCCTGTACTACCGATCAATGAGCCTCTATAAATTAAAAATATACAATGAAGCTCTTCCCCTTCTTTCTCGATTGATTTTCATGCCCGGAAGTGACTACGTGTCCCGAGGATGTCGACGGGTGGCCCTCATTGCCGGTCGAGGAGACCGAAAGGCGGCTCTGGACATATTGTATCGGGCATCTCGAGAACTCTCCGGAGATGCTGGAGCAGTCGCCAGTTCAGCCTATGCCAAAGTCGTTACCGGTGAAAAGAAGACCAAGGAGGAAAACCGGATCCTCCAGGAGTATCCCTCGTCCAAAGCCTCGGCCTCCATCTTGTGGGATCGGGCGTGGGAGCACTGGGAAGCTGAAGAGTACCAAGAGGCCTTGGGATTCTTCAAGAGAGGAGTAAACGATCGAGGTGAGGGGCTGGAAGGACATCTCTATTGGGCGGGACGCTGTCTGGAGAAGCTTGAACGGTCCAAAGAAGCCGATGCTGTTTTCAAAAAGCTGGCTCGGTATCATCCCCTGTCGGTTTATGCCTACCTGGCGTTCCCCGATGGGCCGTCCCCTATGGTTTCAGATGTAGCCCCCTTAGTTCGAGCCATGTCTGAACTGGAGCGATGGGGGTTCGTACCTCACGCTGAGATTCGGTTTTCGTCCAGTTCGGATCCTCAAGATCGGTACAATGCAGCTCGGCTGGCATCGTGGCTGGGCAGGGAGGAGGAGGCCTATCGGGCTGCTCGTCAACTGGTCTCAAAAGCCGTGAGCGAACGAGGGGTTTCCAAGGAACTGGCTCAGTACCTTTATCCCCGTCCTTTCCGAGGGGAAGTGGAAGCGGCAGCCCGTCGGTTCGAGGTGGAGACTTTCCTCATATGGGCCATCATGCGCCAGGAGAGCGCCTTCAACCCCAGTGCCGTAAGTTGGGTAGGGGCGTCAGGGCTTATGCAGCTCATGCCAGCAACGGCTAAATGGGAGGCTAAGACTCTGGGCATGAAAAAATACGATGTGTTCTCCGTATCGGACAACATCACTCTGGGAACTACTCATATTGCGAGACTCCTGAAATCATACCGTCGGCTGGAGTGGGCCTTGGCTGCGTACAATGCTGGAAGCGGTAACGTAAACAAATGGAACAAGAAGGCAAGCCAAAAACCTCTGGACCTATGGATGGAAAATATCCCCTTCACCGAAACCAAAGGGTATGTGAAACGTGTTCTCGCTAACCTGTTCGTTTATAGACATCTGTACGGTGTCACCCCGAAGGATCAGGCTAAGGTCTCGAAATAGGTACCAAGGGCCTGGAAACCCTTTTCCCAGTATGCCTTAATACTGCGCCATCTGATGAGGTGTTCATCTGGAGGCATTTGAAGCCTTATGAAGCCAGTGTTTGCCTCGGTCAATGTTATCTGACAGAGATTGAGGCGGATGTCCCCACAGGGTATGATGGATCCATCCACTCGGTCTTTCTCCCATGTCTGGAGCTGGGAGATTTCTGCCTGATTCTGTACGGTCGTCACCCTCTCGCTTCGTTTCGAGGCGTCGTCCATTTTCTGCATGGACGGGATATCGGCCCAACCTATGGAGGATGATGTACTTCCTTCCAAAGTGCTCCGGAAAAGTTGTTGGTTTGTCTCCCAGCGGCTGATTGAGGGCGTGGACACGATCATGACGCTCCTTCCTTTTAGCGCTTTTTTAGCTGTCCGATTGTGACGGAAAAGAGAATTAAGAGTTTCCCGAATCTCGTCAGGAATCTCTTCTTTTGGGGACTTTTGTGTACCCTGATATTTTAGAAGTATACTATCAATTGTAGGTATTCGTAAGCACCCAAGCCATGCTTTGGACAGGAAAGGCGACACATATTACAATAAATCACTCATTGCAAAACAGATAGAGGCGAGGAGCCTGAGCGCTCCTTGCAGGGAGGCGTTGAACGTGGTACGACTGGATCAAGTGATTGACAGACAGCTCCAGGATGGGGCGCAGCAGGCCATATGGTGGCGAGGGGATTGGCTCAGCCGAAGGGAGCTAGCTCGTTTGGCGCAGATCAATGAGACAAGGCTCTCGGATGCGGGATTTGGACGTGGGCATCGCCTTGCGGTTTTGGTGCCTAACTGCCCCGGTTTTTTGGCATTGGCTCTGGCAGTTTGGCGTCTGGGAGGAACTATAGTTCCTTTAAATCACCGGGCGGGGTCGGAGGTTCTGTTGCCAACCTTGGATCTTGTAGACCCCTTCATGATCGTTCATGGAGAGGGGGACGAGAAGGTTGAGGCCCTGCTCAGCGACCGTCCTGTGGGAAGTATCGCTCTGGATGGTTCTCTTTTGATCCGGTCGTGCAAGATCGACACAGAGAGGTCCGACTCCGATCTGGCAGTCATATTCGCCACGTCGGGGACTACCGGGCTGCCGAAGGCAGTGCCTCTGACGCATGGTAACCTTATGGACAACGTAACCCAATCCTGGTCGGTCTTGAGGTTGACCGAAGAAGATCGCATTTTGTGGGTGCTGCCTAACTTCCATTCCTTCGGGCTCACCCTGGGAGGGCTCATGGGGCTTGTGAACGGGGCTCGGCAGGTCATAGTCCCCCAGTTCATGCCCCCGCTTGAGACTTTGAAGGCTTGTACTCAGGGAGAGGTCTCAATTCTTCTCTTGGTGCCTGCTATGGTGGAGTTCCTGAAGAGAGTCGTGCAAAAAGGAGGGCCTCGGCCCACGACGGTCCGTATGGCTTTGACCGGTGGTGACCGGTTGAACCTGTCGCTGGACCAGGCGGCCAGAGAGAGTTTTGGGGTGCCGCTCCTGGAAGGGTACGGTACCACTGAATGTTCTCCGGTAGTAGCTGTCAACAGAAGTTACGAGAGCCGAAAGCTGGGGACAATCGGCCAAGTTCTTCCGGGGTACCTTTGGGAGGTGCGGGATGACTCAGGCGTATCCTTGGCCCCTGGGCAGGATGGCATTCTGTGGGTAAAGGGGCCGTCGGTCTTTCAAGGATATTACAAGGCCCCGGAGATCACAGCTGAACGAATGAGCGACGGCTGGTACAACACAGGCGATGTTGTTCGATACGATGAGGATGGGTACATCACGGTTCTGGATCGGGTCACCGACGTCATCATCGTTGGGGGGTTCAACGTGTATCCTCAGGAAGTGGAACGGGTTCTCTCCCATCACCCTGCAGTGGCCCAGGTGGCGGTGATCGCTATGGCACATCCGGTTCAGGGACAGATTGGACGGGCTTTTGTCGTCCTGAACGAAGGAGCGTCTCCTACTACTCGGGAACTCATCTCCTTCTGTAAGGGCAAACTGGCCCACTATAAAATTCCTCGGCGTTTTGATTTCGTGGAAGAGCTTCCTCTCTCGCCGTCGGGTAAGATACTGCGTCGGGAACTTCGGACCTACGACTGATCGGATGTCCGGCTCGCTGTTGAGGCCAGGTATAGCCTTTCAGCTGCTGCAATTGCCGATTCCAGGTGTTCCAGAAGAGGTATCAGTGCGATTCCGGCTCGAATGACGCCGGGGTTCGACGATGCGGCCATTGCGAGGATCACCTTGTTTTTCAGCTCGGGAAGCTGCTTCCGGGATGGACGTTCCTTCGATGCCAGAAAAAATAACCTGGTTGGCGAGGCTGTAATATCGTCCAGTATTGTCTCCACGTAGCTTGGGAGACTCTCCAGGACGATCTGAAGTTGTTGATCGTCGTTCTGAAGAGCCGAAGCCGCTAAAGAGGCGATTTCCTGGAGATTATCGGCCAGATGTCTGATCTCCTCTTCGGACTCATCACGGCGAAGAGGCGGGTTCTCCTGCTCAAAAAGCTCTTGCACGATACGGCCGTTTTTTGTTGCCTGCACGAGGGCTGCGGCGTCCCGATTCTGAAGGCCCCGAAGGATGGCTTGAACGGTAGCCGTCGTGGCGGCGGACATTTGAGAGAATAAAGAATGATCGGAGCGATCACATAAGGAGTCCTTGCTATGGGGGGGCTCCTTTTTTATGATTCGGACCGAAGAGCGTGGAGGGTCTTCGTATCCCATGGGCATCATCACCTCATTTTCTTTGCACCTATTGTACAACGCGCGAGGCCTACGACAAAACGATGTATCCGATTACAGAGGCTTCGAACGATATGTAAAGAGAGATAAGATATTGACTTTTTTGATCTATTGCTATGGGATGATAGAGGCTACAATGAGTACGATAGATATTGAAATCAACGGGGCTTCCCGGGAGGAGGAGATCTTGAGCGATGGGATGTATCGGGGTTATGCTTGATCGGGGAAAATATGAGGAAGATATTGTTCAGCGTCTTGCGGGGCACGAGATTCGCTGGCTCAAGAGTGAGTCTCAGGAAGACCGTCCCGAGGTCATACGGGGATGCGATGTGATCTTGACAGGTTTTTTGAGTGAGGGAGAGCTGAACGAAGAAGAGTGGGAGGCACTCAGGTCCGTTCCGGCTGTCCAGACGATCAGTGCCGGAGTAGATCAGGTGCCCATGAGGCGGCTGGGACCAAATACCGAGTTATATGCCAACGTGGGCGGTTGGGCCGAACCTATCGCCGAGCATGTCTTGGCTATGGCTTTGTGCTGCTCCAGAAAACTGATCTGGCAGACTCGGGACCTGAAAGACGGTGTGTTTGGCCGTATGGGCTATAGGCTTCGAACTCTGCGAGGGAAGGTCGCTTTGATGGTAGGCTATGGAGGGATAGGTCAGGCCTGTGCCCGTGTTTTGGCAGGGATCGGCATGGAGATTCACGGTCTTGGTCGGCGGTGTCCCAAAGACAATCTTCTGTCTCGGGGATGGAGTATGAACGAGCTGGCCCGAGCCCTGGAGAAGGCTGATCTCGTTGTCTTGGCCCTGCCTCTCTCCAACGAGACACGGGGGCTTTTTGATGCGGCCCTGCTGGCTCACATGAAAGAGGACGCCATCCTGATCAACGTGGCCCGGGGTGCTATGATAAACGCTCAGGATCTGTACGATAGGATGAAGGTCTGTCCTCAGTTCATGGTCGGGTTGGACGTGTGGTGGAAGGAACCTCAAGACGGAGGTCCTTTCTCGGTAGAGGTGCCTCTCTTCGAATTACCCAACCTGGTGGGTTCGTCCCACAACTCGAACCAGACTGAATACGCTTTGGCGAATGCCCTGGCCTCGGCCTTGATCAACTGCGTTCGGCTCCTTAGCAGTGACCCTGGTGTCGTGGGAAAGGTTCGTAAGGAGGAATACAGTTCTTAGCTGGCCATACCACCCATGGCCGTTCTGAGGGCGGCGATGCGGTGTCGTTCGCCGAAAACCATGATTCTATCGCCGCCGGAGAGAGGCTGATGTCCTTTGGGGTTGTAGATGGGGTCTCCGTTGCTTTGTAAGATGGCCAACACCGTCACGTCGTAGGTGTTGCGAAAGTCGAGCTCCATGAGAGTCTTCCCCGCCATAGATGACTCTTCGGCCACGAAAACCGTTGAAAAATCCAGGTCCAGCTTGCGGGACATGACGACAAGATCAAGAAGGTCTGCCACCGAAGGTTTCAGGGAAGCCCGAACCAGGGATGCCGATCCCGCCACTACTGGGTTGACCACTCGGTTGACGCCTGACTTTGTCAGGATCGGGACCGACTTGGTGTCACTCGCTCTGGCTACGATATGTATGGTTTTGTTCAGTGCCCGGGCAGTAAGGGCTACGTAGACCGTCGCGGCGTCGCTGTCGAGCGTGATGATCAGACCCTTGGCCCGTGTCACCCCTGCCTTGATCAGAGTATCCTCCTCGCTGGCGTTGCCGTGGACCGTGAGATATCCTTCCTCTCTGGCTTCCATGACAGTCTCTTCCCGATGTTCTACCACGGAGAAGGGAACGCCCTCGTGGCTCAACATAGATGCCACCTGATGGCCATAGCGCCCAAGGCCGCAGATGATCCAGTGATCTTCCATAACCCGTATCCTCCTGTCGTGTCCCCTCCCCAGGGAGGTCCTGAGGCGGGCGTTGAAAAAGTTCTGACTAATAATCCCGATGGCATACCCCACCGTGCCCAGACTGGCCATGATGAGAAGCGCTAAGAAAAGCTTCTCCGGGCCTTGGATGCCTGGTGGAGCCCCGTACCCCACGGTGGATACCGTTATGGCTGTGTAGAATATGGCGTCGATCCATGAGAGATGGAGGAAAAAACGCATTCCCAGTATTCCTGAGAGCGTGACGACCAGAACCCAACTCAGGAGGTATCGGCTCTGTTTTTGGATCTGCATGATCTGTGGTGCCCCTCCTCGGTGATGTACAATGACGGTATATGTTGGTTCGATATATGCCCAAGAAAGGCGAGGATACGCAATGACGTGGACCGTGGCAACCTTCAATGTGAACTCCGTGAGGAGCCGTCTTCCTATCCTGGAGCGATGGCTCAATCATAGCAAAGTGGACGTCCTCTGTCTTCAGGAAACGAAAACTCAGGACGAAACTTTCCCGGAGGGGGCCTTTCGGAACTGGGGCTATTCTGTTGTGTTCCGGGGTGAAAAGAGCTATAACGGTGTGGCTGTGGCCAGTCTGATCCCTCCTGATCAGGTGGTTCACGGCTTTGATGACGGGCAGGATCCCAGCTTCGATACCAGGGGTATGGCCGTTCGCTTTGGTTCGACTTGGATCGTGAACACCTATGTGCCTCAGGGAAAATCCATCGACCATCAGGACTATCAGGTCAAAAAAACGTTTCTAAAGAGAGTACGTATCCTGATTAACCGACTTGCTCAAGACGGCGAGGTCTTGTGGCTTGGTGACCTTAACGTGGCTCCTGAGGATATGGACGTCACCAACCCCAAAACCAAGGCTAAACACGTTTGTTTTCACCACGAGATCAAGGAGGAGTTTGCCCGGACTCGGAATAACCTGGTGGATGTCTTTCGTAAACATCGCCCAGACCCCGGGGAGTTTTCCTTTTGGGACTATCGGGTGAAAAACGCCCTTGATCGGAACATCGGCTGGAGGATCGACCATCTTCTGGCGACCCCCGCTCTGGCTGATAGATCCCGGGACAGCTGGGTAGATCGCTCTCCTCGGGGATGGGATAAGCCGTCGGATCATACGCCCGTTATGGCCTGTTTCGATGGGGAGCTCGTGGGATAGTGACGGGGCGTATTCGAGACGAGGGGGTCATCGTTGGGTCTTTGGCACCGGGATCGGCCAATTTACTGACCGACGTTTCGGGCGTGACCGTGGGACACCTGAGCTTAGACGCTGGAGACGTCAAGACCGGCGTCACTGTTGTCGTTCCCGCTTCTGGCAGCCTCTTCAGAGAGAAACTGCCGGCAGCGGTCCACGTCATCAACGGTTTTGGCAAGTCTGTTGGGCTCGTTCAGATTGAGGAGCTGGGAACCCTGGAGACTCCCATTGTCCTGACCAATACCCTGTCAGTGGGCGACTGCTTCCGGGGACTTGTCGAGGTTATGTTGGAGTCGGATTCCGCCATTGGACGGGAGACCTGCACGGTCAACCCCGTGGTTATGGAGTGCAACGACGGGTATCTCAACGACATCCGAGGCCTTCACGTGATTCCAGATCACGTACGACAGGCACTGGAGCGGGCTGATCGGTCATTTGCCCTGGGAGGCGTGGGGGCTGGTATGGGTATGTCCTGTTATCAGCTCAAAGGGGGGATTGGCAGCGCGTCCCGGATGGTAGAGATCGAGGCGGAGCGGTACACTGTGGGAGTTTTGGTCCTGTCCAACTTCGGCGAGTTAGCCGACCTGATCGTGGATGGAGGAAAAATTGGCTCTGCCTGGGCCTCTCGGAATCTTCCTGAGCCCAACAGGGAGCAGGGCTCTATCATCGTGATCATCGCCACGGATGCTCCGATGACTGCCCGGCAGTTGAAGCGTCTTTGTAAGAGAGCATCGGTGGGTATCGCCCGAACCGGCGGCTATATGGCCCATGGCAGCGGCGAGATTTCTCTGGCGTTCTCGACGGCCTATCGTATTCCCCACGATGATAGGGCTCTTTTGACAATGTCTTTTGTGAGCGATCATTGGGCCAATCAGTTCTTTCGAGCTGTGACTGAGTCGGTGGAGGAAGCTGTTCTGGACTCCATGTGGTGTGCTCAGACCGTCTTGGGGCGGGACGAGCACATTCGAGAGAGCCTTCCTCAAATCGTAAAATATATGGAATGGGGATTCACAAAATAGGGGATTCGGGTATAATAAACCTGTCTACGGAAGCTTTGAATCCATTGAAGTTTTCCGGTACGTATTCTCTGTGGCGGGGAGGTGAAAACTATGGGTAAATTGGCCGGAAAGAAGCTGATCCTTCTCGGTGAGCGTGACGGAGTACCCGCACCTGCCATGGAGGCATGCTTCAAGGAGAGCGGTGCGGAGGTCATCTTCTCCGTAACCGAGTGTTTCGTCTGAACGGCCGCTGGAGCGATGGACCTGCAGAATCAGCAGCGTGTCAAGGATGCAGCTGAGAAGTATGACCCCTCTGAAATCGTGGTTATACTGGGATCCTCCGACTCGGAAGGTGCGGAAATTTACGCTGAGACCGTGTGTAACGGAGACCCTACATATGCGGGGCCTCTCGCCGGCGTCCAGTTGGGACTTGCCGTTTACGACGTATTCGAACAGGAAATTCGGGATGAAGCTGATCCCGATGAGTGGGAGAACCAAATCGGTATGATGGAAATGGTTCTTGAACCGGAGGCTTTGGCAGAGGCCGTCAAAGGAATTCGGAGTCAGTTCTCTAAATATTCTCTCTAAGAGTGAATTGATTATTAAGAAGGCCGTTTTTGTGACCGACATCGTCGTTTACGAAAGTGGTCTTCTTTTAGTGTGGGGCGTTGAGCGCGCTCTTTCTTAAAAATAGTCTCGAAAGATTCGAAAGGGTTTTATAACTCTTCTAGAGCGACATATATTTGTTTATTTTTAATATAAAATATTGGGGAAAAATATTCAGGAGGTGTTATCCATATGACTATACGGGGAAAGTTCATCTCCATGGTTCTCGCTGTGGTGATGGTCGTTTTAGTTATGGTCGGAGTTACTTATTTTAGGTCAAAGGAAGTGTTAAGTCGTAATATACATGACTTCGGGAGGGAACAAGTTGAAAAAGCAACTCAAATCCTTCAAAACTATGCGACGATTGCAGGGAATATCGTGGAAGACAGCAACAGTCTGATCCAGCTGACTTGGTCCAACGAGGCGACCAGAAATTTTGAAACGATAGTGAAAGCCATGGAGGTCATGACTACTCAGAATAAAAAGAACGGTGTCGTGACCGTCTACTTTAGCTTTGAATCGAACGGTGACACCGCTCTTGGAGCTGGGGGCCCGTTGCCCGAGGGACTTGATGCCCGGAAGCGCCCCTGGTATCAAAAAGCCAAAGAGGCAGGTGGCCGTCTTGTAATCTGTGATGCTTATAGAGATACTTTGACGGATAAACTCGTCTATACCCTGGCTCGATCTGTGACAGATTCGGAGGGGAACTTTATAGGAGTCGTCGCTGCTGATGTTGATCTCGAATCTATCGGTAATTT
>PDWJ01006147.1_pt1 | contig 13907 bp, 11 predicted proteins | sample 1430881 | NCBI WGS metagenome assembly PDWJ01 (sample SAMN01162460, study PRJNA174530) | Oral metagenome, whole genome shotgun sequencing project. | biome: Marine environment; feature: Marine mammal; material: Swab sample of the gingival sulcus; isolation source: swab sample of gingival sulcus... | reverse complement strand
TCAAAAAGGAGTACGGCGACAAGGTCCGCGTGGTCTTCAAGCACAACCCGCTCCCCTTCCACAAGCAGGCCATGCCGGCCTCTGAGGCCGCCATGTGCGCCAAGGAGCAGGGCAAGTTCTGGGAGATGCACGACGCGCTCTTCAACAACCAGCGCGCCCTCAACCGCCCCGACCTCGACAAGTACGCGGGCGAGCTCGGTCTGAACATGGACCGGTTCAAGGATTGCATGAGCTCCGGCAAGTTCAAGGCTCAGATCCTGGCCGACCAAGAGCTCGCCGGCAAGGTCACCGCGCGCGGCACCCCGAACACCTACATCAACGGCCGCAAGCTCACCGGCGCCAAGCCCCTCGACGAGTTCAAGACCGTCATCGACGAGGAGATCAAGAAGGCCGAGGCCCTCGCCGCCAAGACCGGCAAATCCGGCCAGGCCCTCTACGAGGAGATCGTCAAGAACGGCAAGGTCTTCGAGCCCCTCGAGGCCAAGGTCAACGAGTTCAAGATCGACGACTCGCCGTCCAAGGGCAAGGTCGACGCCAAGATCCAGCTGGTCGAGTTCAGCGACTTCCAGTGCCCCTTCTGCTCCCGCGTCACCAAGCCCCTGATGGACGTGAAGAACCACTACGGCGACGACGCCGTGGTCGTCTTCAAGCACTTCCCCCTGAGCTTCCACAAGGAGGCGATGCCCGCCGCCCTGGCGTCCATGTGCGCCAACGAGCAGGGCAAGTACTGGGAGCTGCACGACGAGTTCTTCGCCAACCAGAAGGCGCTCAAGCCCGAGCAGATCAAGGAGTACGCAAAGAAGATCGGCCTGGACATGGGCAAGTTCGACGCCTGCTTCGACAGCCAGAAGTACAAGGACAAGATCCAGGCTGACATGGCCGAGGGCCGCGCCGCCGGCGTCCGCGGCACGCCGACCATCTACATCAACGGCCGCAAGTTCAACTCCCCCTCGGGCTACAACCTCAAGGCCTTCACGAGCGTCATCGACAAGTACCTGCTCAAGAAGTAGGCGTGTCGCCGCTCGCGTGGACCGCGAGCGCCGATGACGAGGGCCGCACCCAGCCGGGCGCGGCCCTCTTTTTTTCGGGTGGCGCGGACACTCGAGGCAGGGCCGAGGGGGCCACGGAACCACGAGGCTGACCTGGAGGCGCAAGCGCGCCCGCAGACGGCCCTCGGGCCGCCAGCGGCCGGGACGCAGGGGGGCAGAGGCGGTGGCGTGTCCGCAACCGAGCGGAGAGCGCCCATCCGCTCGCGCCAGTTCCCGCCTGTTCCGTCTGCGTGCCTGCGCCTGCGCGCCTGCGCCTGCGCCTGCGATCGAGGTCAGATGCCGACCTCGATGCGGCGTTCAACCCGGAACACGAACGAGGCGGCCCGTGCTCGCCGGGCCGCCTCGTTCGTGTTCCGGAGGCGCTGGCCCCCCAAGAGGGCCAACGCTCGCTACTGCAGGCGGTTGAGGTTGATGAGCACGTTGCCCGCGGGGCCCGAGCCCTCGTCATCCGATGAGAACAGGTAGACGCCGCCGACCACGAGGGCGGCGGCCGCGGTGCCGGCGATGGCCCAGAACCACCACTGTTCGGTGATGGGGTCGCTGCCGTGGCGCTTGTCTTCTTTGAAGATCGGGTCGTTCGGGTCGATGTAGAGGCTGTCGCCATCCATCACGCTAGCCTGGGGCGGACCGTCGAGGACGAAGACATCATCGCCTGGCGCCACCTCGGCCTGAAGCGTGGTGCTGAGCAAGCCCTGAAGGTTGGTCACCAGGTTGGCGTCCTCGGCGAAGGTGACGTTGAGGCGCTCCGGCGCCTCGCTGCCCGAACGCACCCAGCCGTCAAACTGGTAGTTGCCCCGCCGCTTGTCCACCTGCAGCACGATGACGTAGTGCGCGGCCGTCAGGCGCTGCAGGTTCGCCAGGGGGCCGGCGGACTTGGTGGAACGGATGAGGCGCTGAACATTGCGCAGGGCGGCCTCGATGGCCCCCTTGTCACGCAGCGGGTCCAGATCGATGTGGGCGATGCCGCCCTGCCCCGGCATCACGTCGACGAAGGTGCCGCCGCGGGCGTAGCCGTCCAGGGTCGCTTCGAACCAGTGGGCGCCGGGACCCAGCCCCTGGACGGTGAGCGGCGTGAAGCCCTTGAGGTCGCCGCCGACGCGGATCTCGGCGCCGCTGGGCTCCGAGGTGAGCTCGACCGAGCCCAGGGGCTGCTCGATGCGCTTGCGCTCGACGTCGCGGAAGGCGGTGCGGGCGTCCAGAGTCCAGCCGTACTCGGCGGCTTGCTGGTCGGGCCACAGGTTCAACGCCGCGTTGACCATCTGCTCGGCAGCGGGCAGCCGCCCCGTCAGGACGCTCGCGACCGCCAGCCCCTTGAGGGTGCGAGCCATCAGGCGCTTGTCGAAGGGGCCGCGGTATGCGCTCAGCTGATCGTATGCCTTGCGAAAGGCCGCCTCAGCCGCAGCGCCGTCGCGCTCGTTGAGGGCGCGAAAGCCCGCTTCGACGTCGGGCCCCACCGTCTGGCCGATCGGGGTCGCGGAGTCGCCATAGGCGCCTACGGCGACGATCCCGGCGAGCTTGCCGAGCTCGTCGCGCATCAGCGACTGCAACACCTTCGCCTCACCCGCGACGCTGTTTCGCTTGGAGACCACGAACAGCGCAGCGCGCTGAGCGACCTTGCCCGGCGCGGCCCACGCCGGCCCCGACGCCCACGGCAGCGGCGCGCTGGCCAGCAGCCCCAACCCGAAGAACAGCCCAGCGGTCACCGACGCGACCACCCTGAAGGCGCGGCGGCGCGTGGACCATCCAAGAACGCTCAACCCTAGTGGATTCACTGTCCCAAGCTCCTCGTTCGGGCTCCCCATCAGGGCAGCGTCACGCTGGTGGGTGTGAAGACCTCGACGCTGGCGCGCTGGATGGTTTCCTGAGGGCGCATGCTCCCCTCGCCCCCCACCAGCAAGATGGTACCGCCGAGCTGCATGACCCCCGCCTGACCGCCACGGGGCGCGAAGGCTTCGTTGGCCGATTCGACCTGCCAGGGGTTGAGCTGCTCGGACAGGTCGAAGCGCATCACCTTGTCGGAGGTGATGGCGTCGAGCCCCATCAGGCCGCCAATGACCGAGACGTTGACCAGGTCGTGGCTCAGCGCTGAGTGGAAGACCCGGCCCACACCGAGGCCGGGGACCTTCTGCACTTGAATGGTCGGAACCGGCTCCTCGACGTAGGTCAGCAGCCACGCCTCGTCTGGGCGCGGCGCGTTGATGCCGTCATCGAAAGCGGCGCCGCCGGTGACGAGGAAGCGCTCTCCGGTCAGACGCGTCGTCTCATGGAAGTAGGTGTAGGCCGGCGGCTCGCCGACGATCACCACCTCGGCGAAGGTGCCGTTGACGAGATCGCGCTGACGACCCGACTGCCTGAAGACCTCGGCGGGGTGGCCCACCGAGCGCGCTGGCGTCGTGCCGCCCCAGACGAGGAGCTGGCTGAGGCCCTCCTCGGTGCTCCGCAGGTAGGTGAGGGAGTGGCCCGCGCGGGAGTAAAAGCTCTCGAGGTGTTTGACGTCGAGGAGCCCGCCCTGCAAGTCGTTGTCCTCGGGATCGTAGATGTCGACCTCGACGTAGTCGGTCTCGTCGGGGTCGAAGGGCCATGGGCCGCCGCCGGTGATGACCGCCGTGCCGTCGGACAGCGCGTGCGCCCGGGGGAAGGCCCGACCGAGCTTCATCTCGTCGAGCCCCGCGCGGAAGGTGTTCGCGGCGATGTCATAGATGACGTAGTCGGTGCGGGCGTGGCCCTTGTCCTCGGGGTCGAAGACGTATGGGAAGGCCCGGGCCTCGTCGAGGCGCATCTCCATCAGGCCGCCGACGATGAGCACCTGCTGGGCCGACGGGAGGTAGACCATCGCGTGGGCCGCGCGCCCCTGTCCGTCACCCATCGAGCCGAGCGGGGTGAGGGCGCCGGTTTGGGAGTCGAAGATGAAGGCGGCGCTCGAGGGCGAAGCGAGCTTCGTGGCGCCGCCGGCGGCGACCACCTCGGTGAAGCCACCGCTGACCATCACGCGCCCGTGGCCGATGTCGACGGCCGCGGGGAAGACGACGTTGGGGATGGTCGCCGGCGCCGGCACGCAGGACAGGCCGCCATAGCGAGTCAGGAGCAGGCTCACGACGTTGTCGGTGTTGCGCTGGATGTCGACGCTGGGGTGGTTGGCGTACCAATCCTGGGAGGCGCCGTCGGCGAAGAGGATCACCTCGCGGTCGGGCCCCTCGGGGACGTTCCGCACCCTGAGGCTGGTCGCGCCGCGCAGGCTGGCGGACTCGCGCACCAGGGTCTCGACGATGCCCTTGTCCGGATCGAGGCCGCGCACGGCGATGGTCAGCGAGCCGATGTCGGCGAAGGGATCGACCCCGACGTTCGGGGCGTTTGGATCCCCACAAGAGGTGCCGGCGAGCGCGGTCACCTCGACGGCGACGGGGGCGTCCGCAACGGGCGCCTCGTCACAGCCCGCCACGCCAAGGGCCAAGGTGAGGCCGGCGCCCAACAGAGCGAGGCGCCGAGGATCTTGCCAGTGCTTCGTCATGCAAGCGGTCCTGACGGTGCGGAGGGAGGAACGGCGCAGCGCCCGCGAGCGCGCGCCGGCGAGCTTACGGCGTGAAGAAGACTACCTTCCACTTGCCGCTGTCGTCTTTCTGGAAGGTCGTCGGGGGGTTCGATTTTTTCGGATCGTTGCTCTTGATGAAGAGCTTCACCTTGCCCTCGGCCTCTTTGCGGCGCTCGCAGATCCTGAACGTCACGCCTTCAGTAGCGTCGCCCTCGAGGTACTTCGCGACGTGATCGCGGGCCCGAGGCCAGTACTGCTGCCTGACCCAGCTCTCGGCCTTCGACTCGTCGAAGTGACTGTAGAACTTCTGGAAGGAGGCGTCGTCATCCTTGGCGGACGAGCTGGCCTCGAGCAGCTGATACATCACCCACTCGGGGGTGTCGGGCTTGGGGTCCAAGACGAGCTCGTTGAGCTCGCACCGCCGGTCCATCGTGATCCGCCGGGTGGTGGAGGTGGAGTCGGGCAGGTACAGGCCCTGCTCTTCCTGCTCTTTTGAGAGGTTACCGCGATCGCTGCCGCAGGCGAGCGTCGACGCCGCGAAGGCCGCCGCGAAGGCGACCAGCGACATGCCAGTGAGGCGTCCGGCGAAACCGTGGTACATCGTCCCCTCCTAAAGGAAAGCGCAGGCAGCAATACCACGGGGGATGCCTGGTCACAAGGTGGGCCGGGCGCTGGGGAGGCTTGATGCGGATCGGCAGCGTGACCATCGAAGGGTTCAGCCTCGGAGGCATCGAGACCGCCGTTCAGGTGCCCGAGCTGCGCCTGGCGATCGACGTCGGGCGGGGGCGCTCGACCCTGCTGCGCTGCGACCACATCGCCCTCACCCACGCTCACCTCGACCACATCGGCGGGCTGCCCTACCTGCTCGCGCTGCGCCAGCTCCTGCGCAAGCCGGCGCCGCGCGTCTACGTCCCGGCCCAGGTCGCCCCCCAGCTGCGCGCGATGCTCGACGCTTGGCAACCGCTACAACGCTACCCAATGGCGTGCGACATCGTCCCGGTCGAGACCGGTGGGCGCTACCCCCTCGGCCGCGACCACGCCCTGGTGCCCTTCCGCACCTACCACCCGGTCCCGTCCTTCGGCTACACGATCGTGCGCACCGTCCGAAAGCTCAAGCCGGAGCTGGCCGGGCTGCCCGGCCCGCGGATCGCCGAGCTGCGCCGCGCCGGCCACGAGGTGGGCGTGAACGTCGAGCGGGCCATCTTGTCGGTCACCGGCGACACCCTCGCGCAGGTGCTCGACAAGCAGCCCCAGATCCTCGGCAGCGAGGTGCTGCTGCTCGAGTGCACCTTCCTCGACGACCGAAAGCCCATGAAGCTCGTCTACGCGGGCGGACACATCCACCTGTCGGACCTGATGGCGCGCGCCGCGGCGTTCGCGAACGGCACGCTCGTGCTCAGCCACTTCAGCCAGATCTACAAGCCAAGGGAGATCGGGCAGCTGCTGGCGCCGCTGGCAGCGGCGATCGCGCCGAACCTCAGGGCCCTACCGGTCACCCCCGGGGGCGCCGAGCCTCAGATCCCGGCCGGAGGTCAGTAGCCGGAGGCCGTCGCCCGCCCGGCGTGGTAGGCGTCGAGAGCGCGCTGGTCGTCGGGGAAGAGGTGGACGATGCGGCACGCCGTGCCGCCGCGAGCGCTCGCGGTCGCTTGGACCAGCGGGCGGATGGAGCCGCCGTCGGGCAGATCCATGCGGAGCCAGGCGTAGGCGCCCTCGCCCATCGCCGTCGACACGACCACCGCGCGGCGACCGAGGCGGGAGGCCAGGACCGCGCTTCCCGCAGAGCCGAAGCCGCGACCGCGGACGAGCTCCGCGGACATCATCCCCGAAGACCGATGGGCTTTGTGATCGATGGCGACGTTCATGGGCGCTTCCCCCTCGGGCTCGTGCATCCGACGATGACACCGTCGCCGCCAACGCCCGGGGCGTAAAAAAAAACGCCCTGGTTTTCGCTGCGCCACCCGGGCGGCTCCACCGTGCGCAGCTAGCCGCGGACAAGCCTCTGCAACATGCGCTCGTCCCAACCCAGGATGGGTGTCCCGTCGACGAAGATGATGGGCACGCCCTGGAGCTGGTTGGCCGGGACGCCCGCACGGCGCCCGAGCTCCGCGAGCTTGCCGGGCGCCTTCGGGTTGGCCTCGACGTCATACTCGGTGAAAGGGACCTTGTGACGCGCGAACCAGCTGCGGGCCTTTTTGCAGTAGCCGCAGCCGCGGGTCGAGAAGAGGACGACCTGCTTTGGGCCCTGACGGACCGCCTGCCGGGAGTCGGCGCGCGGCCGGGTCGCCACCTCGAAGGCGAACCCCTGGCGCGGCTGGGTCTGAGCGGGGAGCCCGCGGGACAGGTCCGCGACGTGGTCCCAGCCGGCCGGAGGCGGCGCCTCGGTGTCGTAGACCACGACCGCGCGTCGCGCGGCCTGAGGGACCGCCTCGAGGGACGACGCCGTCGCGACCTCGCCGGTCGCCGGATCGAGGTAGCGGAAGACCAAGGAGGTCGCCGCGACGGTGACCTCGATGGGCGCGGGCGCCGCGGCCGCGTGAGGCTCTGCTCGAGCGCCCCGGTCGGCGTCTTCCGCGCCGCAGCCCGGCAGCACCCAAAGCGCCGCGAGCCACAGCCGCAGCCCAGACATCCTCAACCAACCCATGCCCTCAGCCTCCGTAGCGCGCCAGCGTCGCCTCCACCTGCCCCAGGTACCCACCGCCGAACAGGCGCACGTGGATGAGCAGGGGGTAGAGGTTGAGCACCTCGAGGCGCTCGTAAAGGCCCCGGTCGAAGCGCCCCGCCACCTCCTGATAGGCATCGTAGAAGCGCCCGGTGAAGCCACCGAAGAGCCTCGTCATCGCCAGGTCCACCTCGGGGTGGCCGTGGTAGACGGCCGGATCGATGAAGACGGCGCGGCCTGCCGCGGTCGTCAGGAGGTTTCCGCCCCATAGATCGCCGTGCAGGAGCGCGCAGCCGCCCTCGGGCTCGGTCAGGAGCGCGCCGAGCTCGAGGCGCTCGAGGGCGCGGCGCGTGCGCGCGGGCAGCCCGTCGCTCAGCGCCAGCAGCCGCCGCTCGCGGAAGAAGGTGAGCCAGCGCTCGTCAGACGCGGGCCCGTTGCGCTGGGGGACCGCGCCCATGTAGTTGTCGCGCTCGAGGCCGGGCGCGTGGCCACGGCGCCGGTGCAGGAGCGCGAGCGCCCTGCCCGCCTCGGCCTGAGCGCCGTCGCCCGAGCGCCCCGGGGCGTGGTAGGCGAGGAGCAAGACCGCGACGTCGCCGCGCCGCTCGCAGGCGAGGACCTCGGGGGTCGCGACCGTCTCGGTCGCCGCGAGCCGGGACAGCCCGTCGGCCTCGGCCTCGAAGAAGCCGGCGGGCGCGCGGAGGTGCCACTTGGCAAAGGCCGCACCGGCGTCGGTCTCGACGACGGCGGCCTCGTTGATCGACCCGCCACCGGCGGCGCGCGCGCCGCGCACTGGCGCGGCGAGGGCCGCCTCGGCCACGGCGCGGACCTCGGCGGGCAGCCTCACGCCGTCGGGGCCTCGCCCTCGACCGCCGCGAGGAGCCGCGGTACGCCCGAACACAAGAGATCGTAGACCCTTTGGAACCCGTCGGGGCCCCCATAGTAGGGGTCCGGCACGTCGCTCCCCTCGGCGCCGGGCACGAAGTCCGTGTAGCGGACCACGCTGGCCTTGGCGCCCTTGGGCGCGCGGGACACGGCGGTCCGATAGTTGTCGCCGTCCATCGCGACGATCCAGTCGAAGTCCCGGTAGTCCTGCGCGGCGAGCTGGCGCCCACGCAGGGCGCGGATGTCGACGCCGTTGTCTAGGCCGACCTGAACGCTGCGGGGATCGGGGGGCTCGCCCACGTGCCAGCCGCCGGTGCCCGCGGAGTCGACGCGGATCGCCCCGCTGAGGCCTCGCTCCGCGAGGGCCTTGGCAAAGACGCCCTCGGCGAGGGGGGAGCGGCAGATGTTACCCAGGCACACGAACAGCACGGAAGATGACTCGCTCATGGCGCGGGATGCTGGCGGGCCAGGCCCGCCACGTCAACGGCGAGGGCCACGCCGCGCGGGCGATTGCGCCCTCAAACGCCGACGTGCTAAGCGCTCGGGCATGGCTGAGGCACCCTCACAGCGCGGCGCGCCCCCCCCTGCGGCGACCACGGTCGACGCCTTCGTCGCCAAGATCCTCGCGGGAGATCAGCGGGCTGGCGCCCGCATGATGCGCCTGGTCGACGATCGCCATCCCATGGCGCCCTCGCTCTTGCGACGCCTCCACCCCCACACGGGGCGCGCGACCGTCATCGGCATCACCGGCAACCCCGGCTCGGGCAAGTCGACGCTCACCGACCAGCTCGTCAAGCGCTACCGGGCACGCGCAGAGCGCGTCGCCGTCGTGGCGGTCGACCCTTCGAGCCCGTTCTCCGGCGGCGCCATCCTGGGCGACCGGATCCGGATGAACGACCACGCCGTCGATCCCGACGTCTTCATCCGCAGCGTCGCCACCCGCGGCCATCTCGGGGGGCTGAGCCGGTCGACCAACGACATCGTCCACGTCCTCGACGCGATGGGCTACGACCGGATCCTGATCGAGACCGTCGGCGTCGGCCAGGACGAGGTCGAGGTCGTCAAGGTCGCCCACTCGTCGATCGTCGTGCTGGTGCCCGGCCTCGGCGACGAGATCCAGGCCATCAAGGCCGGGATCCTCGAGATCGCCGACATCTTCGTGGTCAACAAGGCCGACCGCGACGGCGCCGATCGGACCGTCAAAGACATCAAACTCCTCCAGAGCCTCGACACGAACGCGCACCAGGCCGGCACTTGGGAGGTGCCGATCCTGCGCGCCGTCGCCCTGCGCGGCGACGGCCTGGCCGAGCTCGTCGAGGCCGTCGACCGCCACGCCGAGCACCTCGCCAGCCGCGGCGAGGCCGGCGATCGCGCGCGGCCGCCCTCGAGGCCTACCTCGCGCGGCTCGGCGGCCGCGACGCCCTGCCCGACGCGCTCGTCGCGCGGCAGACCGATCCCTACACCGAGACCGAGCGCATCGTTCGGGCGCTGCTCCGGGCGCCCGACGCCGCGCGGGTCAGCGATGGCGAAGCGTAGCCGCAAGTCGCGCAAGGCGCCCAAGCGCGACCGGCCCAGCCGCCCAACCCCGGCGGCGGCCTCGCCGACGCCCGACGCCGCGCCGACGCCTGACGCCGCGCCGACGCCCGACGCCGCGCCGACTCCCGACGCCGCGCCGACGCCCGACGCCTCGCCGACGCCCGACGCCTCGCCGACGCCCGTCACCGAGCCCGGGCCGCGGCGCCCCTACCGCGAGGCCGTCGGCGCGCTGGCGGTGGCGCTCGCCTTGGTCGCGGGCGCAGCAGACGTCGCCGCACCGACCTGGGGCTTCGGTCGGGCGGTCGCCACCCTGGCCGCCGTCGCCTGGCTCGTGGGGCGTCACCTGGGCGGCGAGCGTGCACGGGACTGGCTCGCCGGGGCGGGCGCCCTCGGGCTCCTCGTCGCCGTCGTGGCCCTCTACGGTCCCCAAGCCCACCTGCACGCGAGCCCCTTCGAGGGCGCCAACCCCCGCTTGTTCGGCCTGCCCTCGGCGCTGCCGTTGCTGCTGTTGGCGGTCGGCGCCCGCCGCGGGGGTCGCGTCGGCCACGCCCTGTTCGTCACGGGGCTGCTGTGGGCCACGGCGGTCCTCATGCTGCCGACCCACTGGCTCGGCACCGTGCGGGCCCCGCTGACGACCGCGCTGTCGCGGCTCGCGAGCGGCGACCCGGTGACCACGGCCTCGGGCCTGGCCCTGCTGATCAGCGCGGGCGCCGTAGCGCTCGGTTGGCTGGGCCTGCTGCTGGGGCTGCGCCGCGGGTCGACGCCGTCGCCCTGGGTGGCTGTCGGCCTGTGGGCGCTGGTGGGCTACCACGTCGTCGCCGCGGCCCTCGGCGACGCCCCCCTCGCGGGCCTCCTCGTCGCCGCGGTCCTCTCGGCGGCCTACCTCGCCACGACCGACCTCGCCGCGCGCCTGCCGAGCGTACCCTACGCGACATGGCCGCGCAGCTCGCCGACGGAAAGTGGCCCTACGTGGACTACTTCTTCGCCCACCCTCCCCTGCACGTCCTGCTCCCCGGCGCCTTCTTCGCGGTGTTCGGCTACTCGCTGACCTTCGCCAAGCTCTTCAGCGCCACCGCCGCGGCGGTCAGCGGCGGCGCCATCTGGGCCATCGGGCGGCGCCACTTTGGCCCCGTGACCGCGGTCCTGGCCGCCGCGCTCTTCCTGTTCGCCTCCCAGACCCTCAAGGCGAGCACGAACATGACCGGCGTCAACCTGACGACAATGTGGCTCGCCCTCGCCCTGTGGCAGCTGCTGCGCGGCCGCGGGTTCACGGCCGGGGCGCTCTTCGGCCTCGCGGTCACCACCGGCTTTTACAGCGTCGCGGCCGTCTGCGCAGCGCTGGCGCTGAGCCTGTTCCGGTGGCCCCAGGGCGCGACTTCACGCCGCGCGCGCTACCGCTTCGCCCTGCGCCTGGCCGCAGGCGTCGTCGTCGTCGCCGGCAGCATCAACCTCGTCTTCTACCTCGTCGCGTCGGACGCCTACGTCGAGGGCGTCTACACCTATCACAGCCTCAAGGCGCTCCGCGATCCCCACATGGTCCCCCTGTTCGGGGGCGACATCGCCTTTCCGCTGTCGCTGCTCCACAACATCGGCGAGCTGGTCGATGGGCGCGAGTTCACCAAAGAGCTCTACTACCACTCACACCTATGGCTCGGCCTGCTCGCCGCGCCCCTGGTCGGCGCGGCCGCCTTCTTCAGCGACGGCGCGCGCCGCGCGAAGTGGTGGCGCTTTTTCGCGCCCAGTCGCCTGCACCAGGACGGCCCCCACGGCGCCGCGGCGCTGTTGTGGCTCGTGGCGGTGGCGCTCTTCGTGCAGTACGCGATGTTCCGCGAACTCTACAGCTTCTACTGGGTCCTCATCTACCCGACGCTGTCGCTCTCAACGGCCTACGCCCTGGTCTACGGCGCCCGCCTCGTCATCGACGCGCCGCGTCCGGCGGCCCTTGGCGGTGGGCTGACAGCCCTCGCCGGCGTGGTCGCCATCGCGCTGCTGGCCTCGCACCGCCCGTGGAGCGGGAGCCTGCAGAGCGTCTTCCACGACGAGCTCGAGGAGACAGGGCGCCGCAACGACTACATCTGGCGCTCGGCCCCGATCTTGTCCGGGCTCGCCGATCCCGTGGTTCACGCCCTGTTCTGGAACGACTACCGCCTCAAGGGCAACCTCGAGCACGGCTACCGGCACTACCTGTGGACGAAGAAGCGGGCGCTGTCGACCCTCGACGAGGTGGCCGGCTACGTCCGCGACCACAGCGCGCCTGACGAGACCATCGCCGGCTCGTCGACGTTGGCGCCCATCGTCGCCCTCGCCGCCGGGCGCCGGATCGCCGCCGACGAGGCGGACACCAACAACAAGCGCTTCAAGACGGGCCTGCTCGCCGAGGCCGACTACTGGAACACCATCTGCGCCGACCAAGTCCGCTTCATCGTCGCGACGCCGCGCAGCTACTTCACCACCTCACGGATGGACAACCTCCCGACGGCCACCCGGTGGTTTTCGCGCGTGAAGAGCTTTGAGGACGACCAGCTCCGCTACCGCGGCAGCTTCCCGATAGTGCTCTACGAGCGCGTCGGCGACCCGCCGGACGGGAGCGGAGCGGTGTGCCGCTGGGAGCCGAAGCCCGGCGGCGAGCGCGGACGTTGAGGCTACGTCGCCGCCCCCCGGCACTAGAACGCCGCCAGGCCCGGGGCCCGCGGGAAGGGGATGACGTCTCGAATGTTCTGCATCCCCGTGCAGAACATGACGGCGCGCTCGAAGCCGAGCCCGAAGCCCGCGTGGGGCACGGCGCCGAACCGGTTGAGGTCAAGGTACCAGCGGTAGTCCTCGAGCTCCATGCCATCGGCGAGCAGGCGCGCCTCGAGCCGGTCGAGGCGGTGCTCGCGCTGGCTGCCGCCGATGATCTCGCCGATCCGCGGGACCAGGACATCCATCGCGCCCACGGTCCGCTCGTCGTCGTTGTTGAACATGTAGAAGGCCTTGATCTCCTTTGGGTAGTTCGTGACGATGACGGGCTTTTTGAAGTGCTCCTCGGTCAAGAAACGCTCGTGCTCGGTCTGCAGGTCGACGCCCCAGGACACCGGGAACTCCCAGGACCTGCCGGAGCGTTCGAGGATCTCGACGGCGTCGCAGTAGGTCACGCGCTCGAAGGTCATGTCGCGCGTCTGCTCGAGGGTCTCGAGCAGGGCCTTGTCGACAAAGCGGTTCAAGAACGCGACGTCGTCGGCGTTGTGGGACAGGACGTCACCCACCAACGCCTTGAGGTAGGCCTCGGCGAGGTCCTGGTCGTCGTCGAGGTCGTAGAAGGCCGCCTCGGGCTCGATCATCCAGAACTCGCTCAGGTGGCGGCTCGTGTGGGAGTTCTCGGCGCGGAAGGTCGGCCCGAAGGTGTAGACGAGCCCGAGACCGTAGGCGAGCGCCTCGGCGTTGAGCTGCCCCGACACCGTCAGCATCGCCGGGCGGCCGAAGAAGTCGTCCTTGGACGACGCCCTCACCTCGAACATCTCGCCGGCGCCCTCGCAGTCGCTCGCGGTGATGATGGGGGTGTGGACGTAGTGGAAACCCCGCTCGCCGAAGAAGCGGTGGGTCGTCTGCGCCAGGGTCGAGCGGATCCGGAAGACCGCCCCGAACGCGTTCGTCCGGGGACGCAGGTGCGCGATGCTGCGGAGGAACTCCAGCGAGTGCCCCTTCTTCTGCAGCGGGTAGGCGTCACCGTCCGACGCCCCGAGGACCGTGACGCGGGCGGCCTTGAGCTCGACGCGCTGGCCCTTGCCAGGGGAGTCGACCAGGACGCCCTCGACCTCGACGCTCGCGCCGGTGGTCAGCTGCGGCAGCAGCTCGTCGTAGCCCTCGCTGTCCGAGGACAACACCGCCTGCAGGGTCCTGAGGGTGGAGCCGTCGTAGAGCACCAGGAAGCTGACCTTCTTGGAGCCGCGGCGGCTTCGGAGCCAACCCCGCACGATCAGCCTCGCGCCGACCTCGCCCTCTTCCAGGATCTGTTTGATTCGCATGCCCACGGCGGCCTCCTCCTCGGGTCTCAGGCCCGCCCGTATAGTCCGTTGTCGAGGCCTTGAAAAGGCTTCAGGCCCCGGCCTCGAGCGGAAGCACCACCACGAAACGCGTCCCGACGCCAAGCTCCGAATCGACGCGGATCGAGCCCGCGTGCTCCGCGATGATCCGATGGACGATGGCCAGCCCCAGCCCCGTCCCTTCGGCCTTGGTCGTGAAGTAGGGCACGAAGAGCTTGCCGAGGGTCTCG
>PDWJ01005675.1_pt1 | contig 13908 bp, 9 predicted proteins | sample 1430881 | NCBI WGS metagenome assembly PDWJ01 (sample SAMN01162460, study PRJNA174530) | Oral metagenome, whole genome shotgun sequencing project. | biome: Marine environment; feature: Marine mammal; material: Swab sample of the gingival sulcus; isolation source: swab sample of gingival sulcus... | reverse complement strand
AATAAAATAGAATGTTTATTGAGCGAAAAATATAAACCATTAAAAATGTCCATTAGAGAATAATGTCTCCGAAAAACCATTAAAAATGTCCATTATACCATTAATTGAATTTATTAAAGCTTTTCAATTTTTGTCCCTGCCGACTGATACCAATCTGTTCGATTATCATCAAAGGAAGGGTCAAAAAATCGTTTAATAATATTTTGAATTTTACCATTATTCAAAAAGAAAGCATGCCAATCCGACATTATAAACTTGGAATCAGCCCATTTTTCAATCCAACTGGTATCAATTTTCAACGTTGTGATAGCATCTTTAAAAATCGTTGCACTTTTTAAAGGCACAGTACCATCTCCGGCATTTTCCTCTTCATTATCAAATCGTTCAAAATCAAAAAAGTATTTGTAATTACCAACATTTTTCTTGATTAGTATCTTTGTTTTTGTCTGTTCTCCTCCACCAGCTAAAATAATTATCCTTTTCCTTATTTCATCATCAAGATTACTTAAGTCGAATATATAATTATTTTGATTTCTCACTTCGCCTAACTTATTCAACCGATGTTTGATAATTCTGTATTTTCCCAACAATTCCGGATGATTAATCTGCTGCCAATAACTTTCAAAATCATAATAATCAAAAGAACTGTTATCCTCAAACTCATATGCATCCGGATAAACCGGCAATAATTCATACAATCCCGGAAAAGTTCTTCCTACTTTTCTAAAATCATCACTGGAATTAAATAATCTCGATTTTCCAATAACTAAATTGAAAGTCGCTTCAATAGACCCTAAAAAAGGCGGAACAGTAAAGATTATTTTATTAATATGATGTGTTTTTTCTTTATCAGATAGCTTTTTCAGATAGGCAGATAAAACCAAGCCTCCCATGCTATGAGTTAAAAAGTTTATTTTTGATTCTCTAAGCTTTCGTTGTATCTTTTTCACAAATTCATACAAATCTTCAGCTGATTCTTCGTTAGATTTCCTCCAATCATACCCAAAAATAAACACCCGATAATTAATACTTCTCAGATAATTTACAATTTCAGAATACGCCATATTTTCAACATCAGCACGTTCGATGATGTTCTCGGCTCCTTTATCACTCAAGCCATCACTTTGAAGGGTTAAGCTATGTAAGTTAGAGAAATATTTTTTAATTCCTGCCCAAACAATTTTAAAGTCGGCATTATTCGTACTAGCTAATTTTGTACCCTGTATTCCCGGTATCAAAACAATTGGTTTTTTGTCCATGATAATTAGTTTTTTATAGAAGTTAATATATCAAACTCATCCAAACCTATTTAATCAATTCTTTTCAATTAAATTCAAAAAGTTTAAATAAGTAAACAAGTTCATTTGTATTAAAAGAAATTCCTTTTAATTTCCTTTAGTTATAGTTCTATCTTTCATTATTGATTCATCAAAAATCAATATGGCCATAAAGGTATTAAATTAATTTGAAAAAAGAGGTATTTTTCTCTATAAATTATACATTTGCATCAACAATAAATCATTAAAATCAAAAAATAAGTAAAGTAATGTACAAAAATTATCAAAAAAAGAAAGTCAAACTATCCTCCTTTAAGAGGTGGACAAGAAAAAACTACAATGTGTTTAATTCCTTGAAAAAGCAAATTGTAATTGCCAATATGGTATTGGCTTTTTCGTTTGTTTTTAATATTAAAACCATTGATGCACAAACACAAACAAATAATAATGAAACCATTCACGAAATGGATGAAATGGTCGTTACAGGCGAAGCTGTTCCGGTGCCCTTTTCTCAATCGGCAAGAATTGTAACAGTCATTAATCGAGAACAAATTGAGTCGCTACCGGTAAATGATGTTAATGATTTATTGGAATATGCCCTCAATGTAGATGTTAGACAAAGAGGTGTACACGGTGTTCAAGCCGACCTCTCAATACGCGGAAGTTCTTTTGACCAAACCTTGGTTTTACTCAATGGAATTAATATCTCAGATCCTCAAACCGGACATCTACAACTTAACCTTCCCATTGATTTATCAGCGATTTCCCGAATAGAAATTTTAAATGGTCCTGCGGCAAGAGCTTATGGCGTAAATGCCATGAGTGGAGTTGTAAATATCATTACCAATACCTCCAATGAAAGCCATGCCAATCTCCATCTTTTTGGTGGGGCATATGGTTTACTGGGCGGAAATGCTACTATTCATCTCAAAACAGGAGTATTGCAACACTTTTTATCAGCAAGTCATAAACAATCCGATGGTTATTTGCCTAAAGCAGCTTTAAATAATACCGATTTTAAAAGTACTCACGCTTTTTATCATGTAACCGGACAATTTTCTCCTCAACACAAGCTCGATGCTCAAGTTGGTTACAACACAAAAGCTTTTGGTGCCAATAGTTTTTATACCCCTAAATTTCCCAATCAATTTGAAGCCACAAAAACAAAATTTGCAGCTTTGAAATATCAATTTAAACACAATAATCTCCATATCAAACCCGCATTGTATTATAAGAGAAGCCATGACCGTTTTGAATTATTTAGGAACAATCCGGCATCATGGTATCAGCATCATAACTATCACATGACTGATATTTGGGGAGCTAATCTTTCTTCCACATATTTCTCGAAATATGGCAATATCCATTTGGGATTACAATATCGAAACGAACATATTTATTCTAATGTGTTGGGTGAAGAGATGACAAATACAATGCCCGTTCCTCACGAAAGTGGCGCTATATTTACAAAAGAAAAATCAAGATATATTGCCAGCGGAAATATTGAATATATATTGAATATCAATCGTTTTCATTTTGCTGCCGGCATAATGGCAAATCAATATTCGATGCTTGATGAAGTCAGGTATTTCCCAAGTGCCGAGATGAATTACCATATTTACAGGGGATTAAGAATTTTCACATCTTATAATGAAGCATTGAGGTTGCCTACATTTATTGATTTGTATTATAATGGGCCTACCAATATTGGCAATCCCAACCTAAAACCTGAAATGTCGAAAACCATGGAAGCGGGATTAAAATATATTGGTAAAGCCATGCGTATTCAGGCAGCTTATTTCTATCGCAGTTCGAATAATTTGATTGATTGGGTAAAAACAGAAGACGATGAAAAATGGACAACTAAAAACCTTACACATATTAATGCTTCAGGTTTTGAATTTGCCTATGAGATCCTACCACAATTGTATGATGCCGATTTCTTTATTACCGATTTCAAATTCTCCTATGCCTATACCAATTTGGATAAAGATGCCAAAGGTTTTATTTCCAAATATGCTTTGGATTATTTAAAACATAAGGTTGGAATTTCACTTTCACATAAAATTTATAAAAAACTTACTGCCAGTTGGGGTGTAACTTATCAAGATAGAGAGGGCGGATACCTTACCTTTGAAAATCAGCAATTTGGTGCTTTTACAAATTATAAACCTTTTTGGTTGTTAGATATGAAATTGATGTATAATCTCAGCAATTGGAAGTTTTATGTGAGTGCAAATAACTTATTGAATACAACCTACTATGATTTTGGCAACGTACCACAACCCGGTCGTTGGATTAGTGGTGGAGTTACTTATCAATTTTCAATGAAAAATGATTAATTGTGGTCAGAAGACTGAGGACGAAAGATGGAAGCGCATCAGCCGATATGAAAACAATAAAATTTAACCGCAAAGCGATACAATGAGTGGAGTCGAATTGTTCACAAGGAAGACGCAAAAAACGCAGACCTCTGAAAGAGGTCAAATGTTTATAGCCATAGGCATCTTTCCGGAAAATTAGTAAGGTCTGAGAAAAATAATTACTAATTGCACATTGCTAATTACTAATTGAAAAAGCCCTCATTTTTGTTTAAATTTAAAAAGTTTAAACAAGTTCATTAAGGTCTTTTCATATTTTTAAACTACTTTTGCAAATTCAATTAAAAAATCAATATGCAAAAAATTAGAAACATTGCCATTATAGCCCATGTTGACCATGGCAAAACAACCCTTGTGGATAAAATGATTTATCAAAGTAATTTGATAAAAGATCATGAAAAACGTGAAGAACTTATCTTGGATAATAATGATTTGGAACGAGAAAGGGGCATCACTATTTTGGCTAAAAATGTGAGCGTTGAATACAAAGACATTAAAATAAATATTATAGACACCCCCGGCCACGCCGATTTTGGAGGCGAAGTAGAGCGTGTACTAAATATGGCTGACGGCGTATTATTACTTGTAGATGCTTTTGAGGGAACTATGCCACAAACGCGTTTTGTATTGTCCAAAGCTTTGGCTTTAGGCTTAAATCCTATTGTGGTAATTAACAAGGTGGACAAACCCAATTGTCGTCCTGATGAGGTTTATGAGCAAGTTTTTGACACCATGTTTTCTTTAGAAGCTACAGAAGAACAGCTTGATTTTCCAGTAGTATATGGATCTGCAAAACAAGGATGGATGTCTTATGATTTTGAAAATCCTACTGATAATATCACTCCTTTATTTGAAAGTATTATTGAAAACGTACCACCTCCGACTTATAATGAGGGAACGCCACAGCTTTTGATTACTTCTTTGGATTATTCTGCTTATGTAGGACGAATTGCCATTGGAAAATTAACCCGAGGCGTATTGAAAGAAGGAGCAAATGTTTCTTTAGCAAAAAGAGATGGCGAAACCATTATAAAATCAAAAATTAAAGAACTTCACCTTTTCAAAGGCTTAGGCAAAGAAAAAGTAAGTGAAGTGCATTGTGGTGATATTTGTGCCATTGTAGGTATTGATGGTTTTGAAATTGGAGATACGATTTGTGATTTTGAAAATCCGGAATCTTTAAAACCAATTGCCATTGATGAACCAACCATGAGCATGTTATTTACCATTAACAACTCCCCTTTCTATGGTAAAGAAGGAAAATATGTTACTTCAAGACACGTTAAGGCTCGATTGGATAAAGAATTGGAGAAAAATTTGGCATTACGCGTAGAAGAAACTGATTCGGCAGAAAAATTTATGGTATATGGTCGTGGGGTGATGCACTTATCCGTATTGATTGAAACCATGCGAAGAGAGGGTTATGAATTACAGGTAGGACAACCTCAGGTAATCTACAAAACCATTGACGGACAACGCTGTGAACCTATTGAAGAGATGCAAATTGAAGTACCGGAACCATTCTCCGGAAAAGTGGTAGAAATGGTCAATAAACGCAAGGGCGAAATGTTGGAAATGGAAACCAAAGGCGATAGGGTATTTATGTTGTTTCATGTGCCTTCAAGAGGAATTATCGGATTAAGAACCAATATGCTGACTGCAACTACCGGAGAAGCTATAATGAACCACCGTTTTCTACATTATGCCCCTTATAAAGGCGACTTAGAAATCAGACAAAACGGTTCTTTAATTGCCATGGAAACCGGTATGGCTTATGCGTATGCATTAAATAAATTGCAGGATAGAGGCATCTTCTTTATTGATCCGGGCGAACAAATTTACGAAGGACAAGTGGTAGGAGAAAATAACAGAGCTGACGATTTGACCATCAACTTGACTAAATCGAAAAAATTAACGAACGTAAGGGCTGCCGGAACTGACGATAAAGTAAAAATAGCCCCTGCACACAAATTTTCGTTGGAAGAAGCCATCGAATACATCAAAAATGATGAATATGTAGAGGTTACACCGGAATCTATCCGTTTAAGAAAGATTTTATTGAATGATTTGGACAGAAAACGTGCCAATAAATCAAACGGTTAAATTTTATTTTTAGGCTTTGACTTTCTTTGTTCTTTTAAATTATGAAGGTATGAAGAAAAGCAAAGCCTAAAATTATTGATATTTATCTTTCCAATATAAGTCCATTCTTTTCTTTATCTCATTTTCTCTGGCATTATTTGAGGGGTTGAATAGCTTTTGATGAGATACCTTTGCGGGCATAAATTCCTGAAAAACAAAATTTCCCTCATAATTATGAGCATATTTATAATCCTTTCCATATCCGGCTTCTTTCATAAGCTTGGTTGGTGCATTACGCAAGTGTAATGGCACCGGTAAATCACCTGTTTTTCTCACCAACTGTTGTGCTTCGTTAATCGCCATGTAGGCAGAGTTACTTTTGGGCGATGTTGCCAAATAAATGGCACATTCCGATAAAATAATTCGGCTTTCGGGCCAACCAATCTTTTCAATGGAATCAAAACACGTGTTTGCCAATAAAAGGGCATTGGGATTGGCTAATCCAATATCTTCTGCTGCAAGAATAAGCAAACGTCGAGCAATAAATTTCGGATCTTCTCCCGCTTCAATCATTCGGGCTAACCAATATACTGCCGCTTGAGGATCTGAACCTCGTATGGATTTGATAAATGCCGATATAATATCATAGTGCATCTCCCCCATTTTATCGTATCTCGATAAATTTTGCTGTACAATTTTCAATACCTTTTCATCGGTAATTTCAATTTCATCTTCATTGGTATAAGCGTTTACTGTAATTTCCAAAGCATTGAGTAATTTTCGGGCATCTCCGCCCGAAATCCGTTTTAGTGCAGCCTTAGAACTGACTTTGACTGGTTTTCCCAGGTTTTTAGACAACATTTCAACACCTCTGTCAATTAATACATCTAACTCTTCTGTTGACAAATGTTTTAATGTATATACCTGACAACGAGACAGTAATGGAGAAATCACTTCAAAGGAAGGGTTTTCTGTAGTTGCGCCTATCAAAATGACAGTACCTTTTTCTACTGCACCCAATAAGGAATCTTGTTGAGACTTGCTAAAACGATGAATTTCATCAATAAATAAAATAGGCGTTTCCAATGCTGATGTTGCTTCTTCAATGACTTTTCTGACCTCTTTTACACCGGAATGAATGGCACTGAGAGTATAAAAAGGACGGTTAAATTGTTGAGCAATAACAAGTGCCAACGTTGTTTTTCCCACGCCCGGAGGTCCCCAAAAAATCATGCTGGGAATATGTCCCGATTCAATAACTTTTCTTAATACGGCATTTTCGCCTACGATATGTTTTTGTCCAACTAATTCTGACAAAGAAGCAGGTCTTAATATTTCAGCAAGTGATTTTTTCATATTTATAAGTCATTTTCATACTTTAAAAAACAAAAATAAGTAATCTCTAATAATTTGATATTAATATTGTAAAAACTTCAAGTATTTATCGTGTCAAATGGAGATATCAAAGAAATATGAATGTGGTTTATGATGATAGGCTTTTAACCTAACTTGAGCATATTATTTGAAATTTATTTGTAAGTTATAATTATTCTATCTACATTTACAAAATATTTATTAAAATAAATTTCATGAACATTTTAAAAAATATTCTTAGAAAAATACTTATTCTTTTTCATTTAGATATAACTAAAAATTTAAAGTATGATAGACTTACCACCACCATTTTAAAGAAGTACTTGAAAAGAGACTTTAATTGCGTGGATGTAGGTTGTCACAAAGGAGAAATATTAGATTTAATGCTTAAACATGCACCGGAAGGAACTCATTATGGATTTGAACCCATCCCAAATTTTTACAATGAGTTAAATAAAAAATATAAGAATAAAGCCCAGATATTTCCTTATGCACTTTCGGAGAATAATGGAAAAACAACATTTCAACTTGTTAAAAATGCACCTGCTTATAGTGGGATAAAAAGAAGACGATATGATATCAAAAATCCAAACATTGAAGAAATAAAAGTAGAGATGAAACGGTTAGATGAGGTCATTCCTTTAAATATCCCCATTCATTTTATGAAAATTGATGTTGAGGGTGGGGAATTTGGAGTGTTGAAAGGGGCAAAAAACTTGTTAAAACAGTATCAACCGAAAATTTTATTTGAATGTGGTAAAGGTGCCAGTGATTATTATGGAACAACACCTTCAGATTTGTATAATTTTATTAAAAATGAGATTGGATTAGATATATTTATTCTTCATTCATTTATCAAAAACAAACAACCACTTACAGAAGAGGGATTTTCATATTATTTTAATACAAATAAAGAATATTATTTTATAGCAAGTAAGGAATAAAAAATAAAAGTTTACCAGTTGTTGTAGAAAAAGTCGGAGATTGAGCGGAGTTGAAACTGTGAAATAGCAAAATGAAGAATTAAACATCTTAACCAATTACGACTCATTACGAGATTGTAATTGGTTATTTTACATTTTTTATTTTTTCCTTACTATTTTTCAACCCTTAATTCGCATATTTGACAAAACTATCTAAATTATAACTACAAGTAATCGAATAGCCTACCCCAAAATATAGGCTGGAAAAATTGCTTACACCACTATGCACAACGACTGGCATAAAAACACTGAACTTTAAAAAAATTATTCATTTTGCCTGCACTTTTGCTTTAATCTTCTATTTCTTGAAGAAGTTAAAAATAAAATAAGCTTTCTTTTTGCATAAAACGTAGAGACTAATGATAAGTAATGAAGAAACTGAATTAAAAACCAAATAAAAAATGATTTTCTAATTTGGTTTAGAAACAAAATTCTTGTTATAAAGCCATCCTCTTTTAGCTATATCAAAAGATTGATTTACAACAATATTAACACAATATATTTTAAGTTAATTTTTATGAAATAAATTTATATTGAGGCATTATATTTCAATCCGGAATAAAAAAACATACCTCCAGAAATAGTAAGTGGCGTTCCCATAAATAGATGAATAAAAGCCATGTAAAAAACAGGTATAATACCTGAAATTCTCAAAGTAACACTCATACTAATCATAAAAATAATCACAAGATATCCTTTAGGACTAAAAAAAGTATAAAAAGGCTGTTTTTCAGGGTTTAATTGTCTAATTCTAACAATATATCGATTGGCAATCTTTTTAAACATCAAAAAGAAGAAAGTAAATCCCAAACTAAATCCAATCATCATATTAATAATAAGACTTGAGGTATATGTTGAGAAAAAATAAATTCCCTTGTAAAGTAGGATATTCCCGCCAATTAACCAAAGTATTCCGGCAATAAAATAAAGTGTTTTTTTAGATACTTTTAAATTCAATGATGATGTGCTTTTATAGATAAACAATGTTTTTTGCATTTTAGATTAAAAATAACTGTCTTTTAACTGACATTGTTGTATCTTTGTGTATTACATGTTATTTGATTATTTTTCAAATTTATACAATTATTTGAAAAATAAAAACACATTAACAAATTAATATGGCAAAACATTTAACCATTAGCAAAAAAATAAACACTGTTTTGAGCATGACCATGTTTGAAATTATGTTGTTGATTTTATTTTCTATTCTTCTTTTGGAAAGAAATAAATCTTTTGTTGATGATTTAATTAATGAAGCAACACCGGCTAATTTTGCTTCAACAGACCTCTTTGTTGCAGTCTTAAATTCAAAATCATTGATTAAAAACTGGGTGTATGTAGATATGAAATCTGATACACCGGAAAAAAAACGATTAAAAAATTTACATAGTCAGGTTTTACCAAATTTACTGAAACAATTCAAAGCCCATACCGCCGATTGGGAAGCTGACGAAAAAAAATTGATTGATAATATTGTTACTTCTGTTAATGATAGTCTTATTCCACAACATTTAATGATAATGAGCTTGCTTTCTCGGTTTGAGGATTATAATAATCCGATGATTATGATGCAAGTTATGACATTTGTTGAGGAGGAAGACGACCCTATTATGGCATTGTCTAACAGGATACTGCATAAAATCGAAATGACATTAGAAATCAATAGAAAAAAAATAATGGATACCAAAGCAAAAATAGAAAGCTCCATACGATTATATAAATTATTGTTTATTTCTTTTGGAATCATCCTGATATTAGGGACTTTGTATGCTACAGCTTATTTATCAAGAGTACTGACCAAACCTATCAACAAACTCATTTCTGCCACAAGAACCATCAGCCAAGGAAATCTGGATGTGAAAGTAAACCTAAATACCAAAGATGATATACAAGAACTTGGGGACAACTTCAATCAAATGACCAAAGCATTGGCTATCAATGAAAAAAGCTTGAAAGAATCAAATCGTACAAAGGATAAATTTTTTGAAATTATTGCCCATGATTTACGTTCCCCATTTAATGCTTTTGTTTCTGTTACCGAGATGCTTAAAGATAATTACGACACACTAAATGATGTTCGAAAAAAATCTTTTATAAAAAATATTTACGACTCTTCTTTAATTATCAATACACTGATTGACAATTTATTGCAATGGGCTAAATCACAAAATAGTCAGCTGGTATTTTCGCCCAAACCAACAAACTTGACACTTTTGGTGAATCATACCATAGCATTGCTAAAAACACAAGCTTTACAAAAGGAGATACAGGTTGAAAACCATACAGATAAAAATATTATTGTGGAAATGGATGTTAATCTAATTAAAACGGTATTAAGAAATTTAATATCCAATGCCATAAAATTTTCCCCTGAAAAAAGTAATATCAATATTCACATTGAGGAGCGAGAAGATGATAAGATTCAGTTATTCGTAAAAGATTACGGTATAGGACTTAATGAGGAAGATTTGAAGAAACTTTTTAGGATAGATATAAATACGAAATTTATTGGTAATACTTATGATAAAGGTTCCGGATTGGGCTTGATTTTGTGTAAAGAGTTTGTGGAAATGCATAAAGGCAATATCTTTGTAGAAAGTGAAGTTAATAAAGGGAGTACATTTAGTTTTATCATACCCAAAAAACAACATAGTGATGGATAAAATAAAAATTATTGTAGTTGATGATCATCCGGTGGTAAGAGATGGGATTTTTGCTACTTTGATAAATAGCAGTCAAATCGAAATTGTGGGTGAAGCTTCTAATGGAGCTGATTTTTTCAATTTATTGGAAAAGCAAAAAATAAAAGCCGATCTTGTGCTTTTAGACCTTTCATTGCCTAAAATATCGGGAGTGGAGATTACAAAAATTATCAAAGACAAATATCCAAAAATGAAAGTGTTGATATTCTCTTCATACAGCGATGAAGATAGTATTTTCTCTTCTTTGGAAGCCGGAGCTGATGGTTATTTGCCTAAAGAAAGTATTAGGGGAGAGTTATTGGAAGCTATCCTAAAGGTTTATGATGGCGAAGAGTTTCTAAGTCCAAGTATTCCCAATTCTATCATCTTAAAGTTCGTTCATAAAATTAAAGATGGGGAAGGATTTCAGGAAAAAGGCTCCATTTCTTCACTATCCAAGCGCGAAATTGAGATTTTGAGACATATTGCCGAAGGCTTTCATTATAAGGATATTGGCGAAAAATTATTTATCAGTTCTCGTACCGTAGAGTCTCACAAAAATAACATCATGAAAAAATTAGGTGCTGCAAACACCATAGAATTAGTTAAATTTGCCATCAAAACTCGATTAATAGAGCTGTAAAGGATTTAGAAGAGAGGAGAATATGTTAATTTTGGTAATGTAGAGATGTAATGTTTTGCATCTAAAAATGCCAACAGCCAAAGGCTAACGGCAAAATAATTACTAATTCCTCATTGCTAATTATTAATTGAAAAAACATGGGAGACAGAAGTTGGAAAAACCTAAAACCTAATAAAATTTAAAAAGCTAAAGGCTAAAAGCCAACAGCCAAAGGCTAATGGCCAACAGCCAATAAAAAATAAACAAAATGAAAATTTCTATTGTCATTGTCAATTATAAAGTCAAAAACTTTTTAGACCAGTGTTTGTATGCCGTTGAGCGAGCAATTGAGGGGTTGGATGCAGAGGTTTTTGTGGTGGATAACGACTCTAAAGATGATTCTTTGGATATGCTGTATGAAAAATATAGCCATTTTCATATCATTGCCAATAAAGACAATGTGGGATTTTCGAAAGCCAATAATCAAGCCATTAGACAATCCAAAGGTGAGTATGTTTTATTACTTAATCCGGATACCATTATCGAAGAAGACACCTTGAAAAAGAGCATCCAATTTATGGATGACCATACTGATTGTGGGGGTTTAGGCATTAAAATGGTAGATGGATCCGGGCAATTTTTACCGGAATCCAAAAGAGGTTTACCTACACCCAGTGTGTCATTTTATAAGATATTTGGATTGTCAAAATTGTTTCCACGTTCCAAAAAGTTCTCAAAATATCACATGGGACATCTTGATAAAGAACAAAACCATGAGGTGGAAATCTTGGCAGGGGCTTTTATGATGATGAGAAAATCTGTTTTAGATGAAATTGGCTTGTTGGATGAGACATTTTTCATGTATGGCGAAGATATTGATTTGTCTTACCGTATTATTAAAGCCGGATATAAAAATTACTATTTTTCTGAAAGTCAAATCATTCATTATAAAGGAGAAAGCACGAAAAAAGGCAGTGTGAATTATGTGTTTGTCTTCTATAATGCCATGATTATTTTTGCAAAAAAACATTTTTCACAAAAAAATGCCCGTCTTTTTTCTTTTTTCATCAATTTAGCCATTTATTTTAGGGCTTCTCTTGCCATTTTAAGTCGATTTTGGAAAAAAGCTTTTTTACCGATTTTAGACACAATATTATTGTCTGTCGGGATTATTGTAATTAAAAATCTTTGGGAGCATTCTATTTTTCCCAATTTTGAGCATTATTTTCCCAGTGAACTGGTTTATACCATGTTACCAACTTATATTTTTATTTGGCTGTTTTCGGTGTTTTTGAGTGGTGGGTATGATAAACCTATTTTTCCATTGAAAATCATTCGTGGTTTTTTGGTGGGAACTGTAGTTATTTTGGCAGCGTATGGATTGTTAAGCGAATCTTACCGTTTTAGTCGTGCTGTAATTTTATTGGGAGCTTTTTGGGCAATGTTTTCAACCGTGATGTTACGATATGTATTGCGATTGATTAAACCATCCTCATTTCAGGTAGGTGATAATACATTTAACCGATTTCTTATTATTGCAGCTCCGTCAGAAAGCGCAAAAGTGGTTGATTTAGTCAAAAACACACAGCAAAATCCTGAATTTATCGGGTTAATAAGTATTGAGGATAAAGATGCTGAAAATAGTGGATATGTCGGAACGTTCAATCAATTGGAAGAAATGATTGATGTTTTTAAGATTAATCAAATTGTATTTAGTCTTGAGCATATTTCATTGAAAAAAGTCATTGACACCATTGTTAAACTTAAAGATAAAAATATTCATTTTAGAACGGCTTTGCCGGACAATACAGCAATTATTGGTAGTAATTCCATACAAGTTGTTGGCAATCCTATGATTAGCCGCACCAATCCGATTGTAAAAAAATCTAATCTCAGAAATAAACGGGTATTTGATATGGTAACAGCATTGGCATTACTCATCACTTATCCTTTAAGCTTCCTTTGGGTGGAAAAGAGGTTAAATTTCTTCTCTAATATTTTTGCCGTATTGTTTGGAAAAAAAACATGGATTGGTTATTCTAAATTAGATAAGAAATATGTAATTACGCCAGCAAATATTCATGAAAATATAGATCAAAAAACAGCAAATCAACTCAATGAAATATATATTCACAACTATCATTTTTATAGTGAATTAATTTTTCTTATCAAAGGATTTAGAAAGTTGGGAAGTTAGTCAAATCAATAATTAACAACGAGCAATTTATTACACATAATTCAATGATTTTAAATATTTTAATAATATTTTTAAATTGTATTTTTCTATTTATGCCATTTAATCTTTGAAATTACTATTAACCATTAAAATAAAATAGTAACTTCCTTACAAGCACTTAAACATAAAAAAGAAAGGCTATCCAAAAATTGGACAGCCTCTCTTTTTCAAACTATTGTCTCGTCCTAACATAGCGTTACACTAAAAAAGTAACATTATGAAAGAGATTAAACAAGAGTATGTTAAACGTACACAAAAGGATTACAGTTTAT
>PDWJ01005639.1_pt1 | contig 13909 bp, 15 predicted proteins | sample 1430881 | NCBI WGS metagenome assembly PDWJ01 (sample SAMN01162460, study PRJNA174530) | Oral metagenome, whole genome shotgun sequencing project. | biome: Marine environment; feature: Marine mammal; material: Swab sample of the gingival sulcus; isolation source: swab sample of gingival sulcus... | reverse complement strand
TAACCAGCTGGTATGATGGAGAAGTAAGCCAGGTCTTGCTTCATCCCGGAGAGCTCGCGCCGCAGGGTTTTCCTGTGGTTTCGATTGTTGATATGAATGATAGCTGGTTGCTTCTTCAGATTCGTGAAGACAAGCTCAACAACTGGCAGCCGGGGACGGAATTTGACGGTATAATTCCCGCTCTTGACGGGAAAAAGGTCCGTTTCAAGGTAAGCCATCTGGCGGTGCTGGGAGACTATGCTACCTGGAGGGCAACGAATGTTGAAAAAGACTTCGATATGCGCACCTTTGAAGTGGAAGCACGCCCAGTAGAACCAGTGGAAAACCTCCGGGCCGGGATGAGCGTATTGGTTCAGAGATGATAGCGGATGCCGGGAAAAAAGGAGTTATCACTCTTATCAGGGAGGAGTTGTGTCTGCTGATATATGATAAGTGGCTGCTGTTTTCAGTCACGCTGCTTCCTGCCGGGATTTGTCTCTTCTTTTTTTTGCTGTTCCGGCAAGGGATTGTTCATGAGTTGCCGGTAGCGGTAGTTGATATGGACAACAGTCAACTTTCCCGATCATTGATCCGCAGCTACGACGCCAGCAGTAATCTGGAGATGAGAATTTACCCTTCCATGAAGGAAGCCACCGCCGCTATTCGCAGAACAGAAGTATATGGTATAATAGCGATTCCGCCACAAATGGAGCGAAATCTTAACAACGGAATCTCTCCAGAAATATCAGCTTTTTATAACTTTCAATATATCCTTATTGGCAATGTCCTTAAATCGGCATTTGCTAATGCTCATGCCACGTTTAACGCAAAAATTTCGACTCTCAAGGGAATGAGCAGGGGAAACGTACAGCTTGTCCAGGCGCAGGCAATGGCTGTCCCCACCCGCAAACAGCTCACCCCTCTTTATAATATCAACGTCAGCTATGCCCAATACTTGGTGACAGGGCTAATCCCCACCGTCTGGCAGATTCTGATGGTAGCGGTAACGATTCTGATATGGGCGGCAGAACAGAGGAGATCTGGGATAACAAACTGGCTGCGACAACAGGCCATCACAAAAATTGTCATTCGACTGGGCTGGTATCAGCTGCTTTTCCTGACACAGGGTTTTCTTTTTCTCGCTGCTTTCCTCTGGCAGGGATGGATTGTTCATGGGGATCTTGCCGCCCTGGTTTTAAGTCAATGGCTGATGATTCTGGCCAGTCAGGCGGTAGCATCGCTCTATGCGCTTTGTCTCCCGGATGCTCCACGGGCATTAAGCGCGGCAACAGCCTACGTTGCTCCGAGTTTTGCCTTTCTCGGTCTCACTTTTCCCGCATCTGACATGAATCTCTTTGCGCAATGCTGGCGAGCAATGCTCCCTGTCAGTCATTATATGGAAATACAGATCGGGGTCATGAACTATGGTGTCTCCTTTGAAGCCCTTTTTCCAAGCTTTCGGGCTCTGTTCTGTTTTTTGCCATTATTTGTTGTTATTGCCGGGGTCATCCTGCTGAGAAAAAGATTTTCTCAAACGCAGCAGCCTGTTCAGGGAAAAAATTTTTTGATGAGGGCTGGCCGATGAACTGGTGGAAGCTTCTTTTCCTTGAAATAAAGGCTATCCTCACCAACCCTGCCATTTTTCTCACCATAATCGGTGGACTCACTCTCTACTCTTTTTTATATCCTCAGCCTTATCTTCACCAGCTTCCAAGGGAGCAGAAAATTGCTGTTATCGATAACGATAATACCAGCATGAGCCGCCGGTTAATCCGGATGGTTGATGCCACTTCCCAGGTTAATATTGTTCATCAGGCAGCTAGCCGTAAACAGGCGGAAGCCCTACTTAATGACAGAGAAATTTCCGGACTGCTTCTTATTCCTGAGAATTTTCACAGAGACATTCTGCTGCATCGCAGTCCCGCATTGGTCTATGCCGGAGATGCCTCCTATTTTCTCGTTTATGGAACCATCGCTGAAGGAATTACCAGCGCTGCGAACGCAATGGATGAAGAGATCAAGCTCCTCCAACAACCAGGTTTTGCGAAAAAAGGTAATCTTGCCCTGCAATTCAACATTAAAGCTGTTTTCAATCCCAATGCAGGCTATCTCAACTATGTTGTTCCGGCAGTTTTCATTCTTATCCTTCAGCAAACCCTCCTGATTGGTTCGGGAATACATGGGAATACACTCGAAGAGTGGCGAAAAAGCGGCAAAACAACCTACTGTCAGCACGTCTTCTTCTTGACACTTCTCCTTGTCCGCCTCGCAGCCTTTATCGTTATCTATACTCCGTTTGTTCTGTTTTATTTTGGTTTCTGTTTTGAAATCTATCAGATTCCGCGGCTGGCAGAACCTGGCAACCTGCTTCAGATTATTCTGCCCCTTCTCCTGGCGTCAGCATCGCTTGGTGCTATAATCGGCAGGGCAGTTCCCAGAAAAGAACTGGTCACCCTGGTTGTTTTGGTCAGCTCACTTCCGCTGATTTTCAGCTCCGGTTTTATCTGGCCGGTAGAAGCTGTCCCGTTCTGGATTAACTGGATTGTACGCTGGATCCCATCGATACATGCGACAATAGCTGCTCATCAGTTAAATCAAATGGGAGCCAGTTTCTCTGATATTGCCGGAGAAGTAGCCCAACTCTGGGGTCTTTTTGCACTCTATTTTACGATAGTGCTCCTGATTTATCGAAAAGATCAATGGGTTGAAGGTAACACCAGGAAGTCTTTTTGAGTGATAACTCAATCGGAAAGATAACCAAAACCAGGGAGTTCCAGCCAGTTTTCTAGTCGCCGCAGACAGAACATTGCCAAAGAGACCAGCATCAGATAGTAACAGCCAACGACAAGAAAAACTTCGGTAAAACGGAAATATTCGGTGGCCACCATGTTGCCTTCACCGGTGAGTTCCATACAGGTTACAATATAGGCAAGAGAAGAGTATTTGATCAAATAGATAATTTCATTGCCGCATCCGTGAATGGCGCGACGAAATGCCTGAGGAATAATAATCCACACAATCGTTTGAAAAACAGTAAAACCAAGCGCCTGGGCACCCAGATATTGTCCTTGCCGGATTGAAAGTAACGCGCCTCTGACATATTCCGATTGGTAGGCTCCTGAACAGAGGATAAAGCCAATAACTGCGGCGGTATAAGGAGTAAGATACATCCCAAGGTTGGGCAGGCCGTAGTAGAGAATAAAGAGCTGAATAACAAGAGGGGTACCGCGGAAAAGAGCGGCGTAGATATCTCCAAGTTTACGTACCGCCCTGCTGCCATAGACTCGAAGTGCTCCTACCGAGATGCCGATACAGACTCCGCCGCAGGCTGAAGGGACAATAAGGGCAAAACTCACCCATAGCCCCTTGTTCAAACCGTTAAACAGATCCTGATAGAAAGGGGTAAGCTCCATCACATGCCCTCAAGATCAGCGAGTTTTTCGCAGAAATAACGGGTTCGTGTGGGGGTGCCCTTGTCAAGCAGTTCAGCTGGGGTGCCCCGCTCAAGAATTTGTCCTGCTTCCATAAACAGCACTTCGTCAGCCATGCTCGATATCAGCCCAATCTGGTGGGTGGCCATAATCATGGTCATGCCTTTGGCCGCAAGTGTCTTGATTACAGCGATAACCTCGCCAATTAGTTCAGGGTCAAGGGCGGAAGTAGGCTCATCAAGCAGCAACACCTGTGGATCCATGGCAAGCGCCCTGGCGATGGCAACCCGCTGCTTCTGTCCTCCGGAGAGCTGAGCCGGATAGAGGGTTCCCTTATCGCCCAAGCCAACCTGTCCCAATTCTTTCAGGGCTCTTTCTTCTGCCTTTTTACGGGAAATTCTCCTGACCTTGCGCAGGGCAACAGTAACATTTTCCAAGGCAGAGAGATGATCGAAGAGATTGAACTCCTGAAAAATCATCCCCACTTTTTGGCGCAGACTGTTCTGCTCTTTTTTTTGGGAAAAATCAACCTGCCTCCCGTTTAACACAATGGTCCCGGAGTCGGGAACAACGAGGCAGTTAATACTTTGTAACATGGTACTCTTCCCACTGCCAGACGGACCAATCAGTGCCTTGATCTCTCCCTGGCGCAGCTCAAGGCTGACTCCTTTCAGGATATGGGTCCCAGTAAAGGACTTATGGATATCCCGTACTTCAAGGATGTAATTATCACTGGACATAAATAACCTGTATGTTTTCGTTTCAGATCGGCCCCGAATATCCAGGAATACGAACCCTTCTCTCCAGCCGGGCGAGTGCTTTTACCCCAATCCAGGTAAGCAGAAAATAAATAGTTGCTGCGGTGATATAAAGAGGCAGATGCTGATACGTCCGGGAGGCAATAAACTGTGTTCTGGCCATCACTTCCGGAGCACCAATAACGAAGGCCAACGCCGAATCCTTGAGAATAATGGAATACTCATTTGACCAGGCAGGAATGGCAATCCGCAAAGCCTGCGGCAGAATAATAGTGCGAATTGTCTGCCAATCAGTCATGCCCAGTGCGGATGCCCCCTGAAACTGTCCGCAAGGCAGAGCGAGAATAGCTCCTTTGAAAATATTGGCCTGATAAGCCCCTGTGGTCATGCCGAGAACAATCGCCACTGCGACATCAGCACTTATCTTCCAGTTCAGCCAGGTAAAAAGACCAAAATAAAAGAGAAAAAGCAGTACCAGCACGGGAACCCCTCTGAAAAACCAGACATATACTTCACAAAGCAAGCGGATTGGTCTCGTTCCGTATACCAGGTTCACCGCAATTCCTACCCCCAGAATCAGCCCAAACAGCATTGCGCCAATAACAATCCCGGCGGTGAGAAGTGAACCCTCCAGCAGATATGGCAGGGCGTCGTAAACTGTTGTAAGTGAGGTAGAGAAAGATGAGGACATAAATAAAAAAAGGGAAGTACACCGCCTGTGTCAGAGTATCAGCTAGCCACTTCCCTTGTCGATAGGAGATTAATGAGGAGCGTTGAGCTGATATTTTTCAATCAACTCATTCCAGAGAGGAGAGGCCATAATTTTTGTCAGAGATGCATTGACCTTGTTCAGCAGTTCGGTGTTGCCTTTTTGCACCGCGTAGCCAAACTCTTCTGCCGGCATACCCGCTTCCCCAACAATCTTCACCGCCTTTTTTGAAACAGCATCCTTGGCAGGAGCATCATTCATAATAGCGGCATCAATCCGGCCGTTAAGCACATCTTCTACTGCCAAGGGAGAAGAATTATAGTAGCGCAGGGTATAATTATAGCCATCTTTGCCAGCGTGATCCTTAAGCCATTTCGCGTCGGAAGTCCCCTGCTGGACACCAATATTCTTCCCGCCTTTCATGACATCGTCGACGGTAAGGGTTGAATCTTTTTGGGCGACAATGAGCTGTTTGATGATCCAGTAGGGTTTGGAAAAGTCGACCATTTTTGCCCGCTGTTCAGTAATACTCATTCCGGAGGCGACGATGTCAATCTTGCCGGTCACCAAGCTCTGGACAATTCCTGACCAGTCGGTGGGTTGATGAGTTACTTCGACGCCAATATCATTTGCGATCCAGTTCATGACCTCAACATCAAAACCGCTGGCGGTGCCAGTCTTGTCAATATAGGCAAAAGGCGGGAAATTGGCGTCAATCCCGTTGATTATTTTCCCCTTAACCACAGCATGAGCCGTCATACTCCAGCATAACAGCAAACTCAACAACACAGCACTCTTTCGTAACATGGGTAACCTCAAGATAGAATTAACGGTCGAGGAAGGAAAGTTCCTTCCCTTTTTTATTTTTTATAGAGATAACGAAAAAATAGCGAACCAGAACAACAAAGATACAAAAGAGAAGATAATGTGGCAAGTATTAACCGGCAAGATGCTGACACAATGCCCAAAATAGTCGGCAAAGCCATTGCGGAGTACAATAATTTTTGCTTATATGAGACATCTTTTGCTAAAAAATCTCCAAGTCTCACAACAGTGTCCCAGAAGAGAAAAAGGTATGAAAACCGGAGTAATTACAGCAGTTTTTGCTGCCTTGCTGATGGCTACTTTGGGTATTTTTTCCAGAAAAATTGCCCTTAACGCAGAAGTTGTGATTTTCTTTCGTCTTTTTTTCGGTAGTCTTTTCCTGCTGGCGTTACTTTTTTTGCAAGGTAAAATCGATCAGATTTGCTGTTGGCCTGATAAAACAATTGTTTGTAGCGGTTTCTTCCTTGCCGCCTTTGCCGGCTGCTATTTCAAGGCAATGTCTCTTACCACTCTTGCCAATGCAGTTCTTATTCTCTATCTGGCTCCAGTTACGGCTTCTGTCTTCACTCATTTTTTTATGGGCGAGCGGTTACGACCAGTCAATATGCTGCTCATTGCTCTTGCCCTTTTAGGTTTTGCGACCATGATGGAGTTTCAACTTCATTTTTCACAAGGAGAAAGTAAAGGTCTGCTTTTCGCTCTGCTCAGCATGTTTGGGTATGCGGCTTTTATCTGTTGTAACAGGACAATTCCAGCAGAGATCCGAGTATATACGAAAACGTTTTATCAGCTTGTGGCTGGCACAATTTGTATCTTTCCTCTGGCAATATCCGGCGGACTTTACCAGGCCAGTCACTATCCTGGAGAAACCTGGCTCTGGCTGGCGGCAGTCGGGCTATTTCCAGGATTTTTAGGAATAATGATGGCAGTGTGGTCGCTGGAAAAATTACCGGCCGTCACCTTTGGTACACTTTCCTACCTTGAACCAATCTTTGTCGTTTTCTTTGGCTGGTTCCTCTTTGCTGAAGAACTCTCTCCTCTGCAAACCATGGGCTGTGGGCTTATCCTCGCAAGTGGCATACTTACCGGAGTCTTGGCAACAAAAGAGAAAAACAGCAAAGAGCTATCAGATACCGTTGAAAAGAGCTGATATCTCTTTATAGTTGAGCAGGCAAAACTTTTTCAGACAATTTCAACGAGCTCAATTTCAAAGGTCAGGTCTTTCCCGGCTAGAGGAGGGTTGGCATCGAGGACAATATGATTCTCGGTCAATTCTGCCACCTTTGCTCGTAAAATTTCCCCACCTGGACCACCCACCTCAAGCATCATTCCCACTTCGGGATTAAGTTCAGCGGGAACCTGCTCTATTGGCGCCTGAATTACCATCTGTGGATTATGTTCACCATAGGCTCTCGCGCAAGGGATGTTTACGGTCTTTTGCTCGCCGACCTCCATCCCGATAACACCTTCTTCAAACCCCTGAATTACCTGGCCACCGCCTATGGTAAAGCCAAGTGGCTCACGACCTTCGGAGCTGTCGAAGACTTCACCATCATCAAGAGTTCCTTTGTAGTGTACTTTGACACTATCACCTTTTTTTACCGGCATCTGTTTGCTCCTTCGTTTTTTTTGCTTTCTCAATTGCAGTAAATTTTCTGTTTTAGCAAATGATTATATCATTTTTTCGCTTAGGTTGTTTTAGTCTGTTTCCTCCAGGCGAAACTGATCAGGGAGAACTCTTACCGCGCCCTTGTCTGCGGAAGATGCCAGCAGCGCGTAAGCCTTCAAGGCCTTGCTTATTGGCCGCACTCTTTTTGCCGGAGAGAATGCTTGTGTTCCCCTGTTTTTTTCCTGTTGTCTCCGGTTGTTGAATTCCGTTGCTGATATTCGGGCATTGATGCTTCGTTTTTCAATGTCAATATCGATGATATCGCCGTTACGGATAAGGCCTATAGCTCCTCCCGCGGCGGCTTCGGGTGAGACATGGCCAATGGAAAGACCAGAGGTGCCGCCTGAAAATCTGCCGTCGGTGATAAGCGCACACTCTTTCCCCAGATGGACTGATTTCAGATAGGATGTAGGGTAGAGCATCTCCTGCATCCCTGGTCCTCCCTTTGGCCCCTCATAGCGAATGATAATGACGTCTCCAGCCTTGACGGCACCCCCTAAAATTGCCTCACAGGCTTCATCCTGTGATTCATACACTTTTGCCGTTCCAGTAAAACTGAAAATGGAAGAATCAACTCCCGCAGTTTTAACAATACAACCTTTTGTTGCAATGTTGCCAAAAAGCACCGCAAGACCGCCATCCTCGCTGTAGCAATGGTCTTTATCGCGGATACAGCCTTTGCTCCTGTCGAGATCTGCCCGTTTGTATGAGCTTTCCTGAGATCCCATTTCAAGGTTGAGTCCTGAATGGGCTGGGGCACTGAGAAAGATGTCTTCTGCCTCTTCTGTATGGGTATCATTTTTAATATCCCATTGTTGAAGGCATTCCCCAAGGCTCATGCCATCCGCCCGGGAAACAGAAGTATCAATCAGTCCTGCGCGATCAAGTTCACCGAGAATACCGATAACGCCCCCGGAACGATTGACATCTTCAATATGATAGTCTGAATTGGGAGAGACTTTACAAAGATTTGGAACTTTTCGGGAAAGCGCGTCAATATCATCCATGCTAAAATCGACTTTCGCTTCCTGAGCAATGGCAAGCAGGTGGAGAACTGTATTGGTAGAGCCCCCCATAGCGATATCGAGTGCCATAGCATTGAGAAAGGCGCTTCTTGTGGCGATACTGCGTGGCAAAACAGATTCGTCACCATTGGTATAATAGGCTTCAGCCATCGCTGTAATCCGTTTCGCTGCCTTCTCAAAAAGCTTTTTTCGATTCTTGTGAGTCGCAACAACAGTTCCATTTCCCGGTAGAGCAAGGCCCAGGGCTTCATTCAGGCAGTTCATCGAATTGGCAGTAAACATTCCGGAGCAGGAGCCGCAGGTTGGGCATGCGCATCTTTCAACAGAATTGATATCCTCCTCGCTTACAGTTTCATCGGCTGCGAGAACGATGGCATCAACCAGATCATAGCGCTTTTCGCCATTAACACCGGCCTCCATTGGCCCTCCAGAGACAAAGATGGTTGGAATATTCAAGCGCATTGCAGCCATCAGCATTCCGGGAGTGATTTTATCACAATTACTGATACAGACCAGCGCATCAACCGTATGAGCGTTGCACATATATTCAACACTATCGGCAATGAGGTCACGGGAGGGGAGAGAGTAGAGCATTCCTTCGTGACCCATGGCAATCCCGTCATCAATGGCAATGGTATTAAATTCGGCGGCAAAATATCCCGCTTGCTCGATAATTTTTTTGACATGCTGACCAATCTGGTGGAGATGAACATGGCCTGGCACAAACTGGGTGAAAGAGTTGGCGATACCTATTATCGGTTTGTCAAAATGTTTTTCTTTTGCCCCGTTGGCTCGCCAGAGGCTTCTGGCTCCCGCCATTTTTCTCCCCTGGGTGGATTTGGCACTACGACGTTGAATTGACATGCTTTTGCTCCTGAAAACGCATAGGATTTGAATGTGTTATTCTATTTGAGTAAATGGGTATGAAACCACAGTATCTTATAAGATAGTCGGTTGAGAAAGCAATATATTATGTTTATCGCCGTTTTTCAGGACAAGAGATAAAAAGACTAAGCTTTTGAATTGTTTACCTTTATTGCTGAAAAACTTTGAAAATTCCTGTGGCTGGAGAAAATAAATTGAATCAGGAAAGTTATCGGGCAAAGAAAACAGCAGCAATGAGAAGGGGGAGTAGACAAAGATTGACAAAAGAGGTAAAAGCTTCAGATTGCCGGGATTTCTGCAGAATCGGTTCTGTCTGCATGTGTTGGCGTGCAGGGAGTAACTATTTTGTGTAAACACGAACCGATAGTTTGTTATGGCATTAAAATCACTTGCGGTTATTGAGAGAGTGCGGGGTTTCGCCTTGTCTCTGCTGCGTCGAAAACAGACAGGGTGTGAGGAAAACAGACAGCAGCAGTCTGAAGGCGAGCTTTCAGGAAGGAAAGGGAAAAGGAGCTGTCAATCAACGAAAAAAAGCAAGTGGACACTCGACTCTTTTCCCGTTGCCGAGAAAGAGGGATATACCCGTTTTCATGAATTCCCTGTCGCGCTGAAAGTGATGCGGGCAATTGCCGACCTCGGTTTTCAGTATTGTACTCCAGTTCAGGAGCAGGCCCTGGCTGATTGTCTTGCCGGAGTCGATCTTGTCGCAGAGGCGAATACGGGTACAGGAAAGACTGCGGTTTTTCTGATAACTATTATAACCCAACTGTTACAGGGAAAACGCCGTAAACCTGGACAGGGTTGCAACTCCTGGACGCCTGCTTGATTTCCTTGGCAAAAATATCGTTCGCCTGGATTTTTGTCAGATTCTGGTACTGGATGAGGCTGATCGAATGCTTGATATGGGATTTATTCCCGATGTCAGGAGGATTGTCGGCCGTCTGCCCAAAACAGAAAAGCGACAGACCATGCTTTTTTCCGCAACGGTTACAGAAAAGGTTCGCCATCTTGCCAGTCAATGGTGTCTTTCGCCAAGGATCGTCAAGGCAGAACCTGAAAAAATCACTACAGAAAAAATCAAGCAACGAGTCTATCTGGCCAGTGCTGAAGAAAAATGCGTCGTTCTCTACAATCTTATCAAAAGCCGGCCAGATGAGCGGATTATTGTCTTTACCAATATGAAAGGAGAGGCTCGTCGTCTCAGTGATTGGCTCCAGAAAAATTCCATTAACTGCGCTCTTCTCTCCGGCGATGTCTCTCAACAGAAACGAATGAGGCGGCTTGAGCGTTTTCGAACCGGGAAAGTGAACGTACTGGTGGCAACGGATGTTGCTGGACGGGGGATTCATATTGATGATATTCAGGTTGTTGTCAATTTTACCCTGCCTTATGAACCGGAAGACTACGTCCACCGGATTGGTCGAACCGGAAGAGCTGGAGCGGGGGGACTTGCGGTGAGTTTTGCCTGTGAAGAAGGGGCGTTTTATCTTCCTGCTATTGAAGAGATGCTGGGAGAATCGTTTGACTGTGTTTTTCCTGAGAAGAAACTGCTTTCTCCTGTTGCGCCAGCAGAAGAGAAAGAACGGCAATATCAGCCGAAAGAATCTTTATCAGGGGCGTCGCCGAACACCAAAAGAAGCCATCGCCATCATCGCGTTCCAAAAGGAAGGCAGAAAAGGGCAGGAAAACAGTGAAAACGGCCATTGTTCTCTTGTTTTTTTATTCAGGAATTGCTATAAAAAAAGATTATCTTGGCAAAGGGTGGTGCCATCTTCTGATGAGGCGCGATCTTTTTTATCTTTCCGTTTAGGGCATCGTGCTTTAAACGGAGTAATTTCAACCCAGTCGGGACATTTTGTCTTTTCGGCTTGACAGGAATAACACTTTCATGACAGATCAATTAAAACAATCAACCCCGGACAGTAACGAAGAACTGAGCTTTGCAGAACTCTTTGAAATGGAAGAAAACAACACCGTCGTTGCAGTTGGCGATGTTGCCATGGGTACCATAATCGGCATGGTCGATGATTATCTTCTTGTTGATGTTGGCGATAAAGCCGAGAGCTATATTGCCAAATCTGAATTTCGCCTGGAAGAAGGTGAAGAGGTGAATATTGGCGATGTTTTTGAGGTTTTTGTCGAACGTCGCAAAGAGGAGGGGGGGCTGCTGCTTTCCCGGGAGAAAGCAATAGCAATTAAGGTATGGGAGAAAATCGCTGAAATTCAAGAAGCGGATGAGACCATCTCAGGTAAAATTGAAAGCCGGGTTAAAGGTGGGATGTCAGTTGATATCGGAGTTCCCGCTTTTCTGCCCTACTCCCAGATTGACCTTCGTCCGGTAAAAGATCTTGACAGCTTGATTGGAGAGTCAATGGACTTCAAGGTTTTGAAGTTCAATAAAAAGCGAAATAACGTTGTTATTTCCCGCCGCGCAATCCTTGAAGAAGAGCGTAATAAATTGCGTGAAGAGATGCGCAGTAAGCTTGAAGAAGGACAGATAATCAAAGGCGCGATCACCAATATCACCGATTATGGTCTTTTTATCGATATGGGAGGTATGGACGGCCTTTGTCACATTACCGATCTCAGCTGGGGACGGGTTTCTCACCCGGCCAAGCTTTATAAGGTTGGAGAGGAACTTGAGGTCAAGGTTTTAAAATATGATCGTGAGCATGATCGCGTCTCTCTGGGAGTAAAGCAGCTTCGTGATGATCCCTGGGAGACCGTTCTTGAGTCCTATCCGGTCAATGAATCGACCCGCGGCAAGGTGGTCTCTATCACTGATTATGGTGTCTTTGTTGAGCTGGAGGAGGGGGTTGAGGGACTTATCCATGTTTCTGAGATGACATGGTCAAAAAAACCACGACATCCTTCCAAGATGGTAACAGTTGGTGATGAAATTGAGGTCATGGTGCTGAATATCGAACCGGATACCAAGCGTATTTCCCTTGGCATGAAACAACTTCAGCCCAATCCATGGGATCTGGTTACCGAGAATTATCCTGTTGGTTCGGTTATTGAAGGAAAAATCAAGAATATCACAGACTTCGGGGTGTTTATCGGTATTGAAGAGGAATTGATGGTCTTATTCATGTTTCCGATCTCTCGTGGACGGAGCGAATCAAGCATCCTTCTGAAAAATATACCAAAGGGGAAACCATTGAAGCGGTTGTATTGAAGATAGACAAGGAAAATGAGCGTTTCTCCCTTGGCATCAAGCAGCTGATTCCTGATCCCTGGCAGATTGCCTATAACAATTATCCTTCGGGAACTGTTGTTGAAGGTGAGATAACCAATGTTACAGATTTTGGGGTATTTGTGAAACTGGAGGAAGGTATCGAAGGGCTTGTTCATGTCTCCGAGTTGAGTAAGGACAAGGTGAAAACTCCGGTTGGCATGTATCAGGTTGGTGATATCTTAAAGGCAATTGTTATCAATGTTTCTGCAAAGGATCGGAAGATTGGTCTTTCGGTCAAAACGCTTGAAGGAGAAGATGAAGAAGTTGCGGTAGAGAAATTTAAAAAGGCTGAAAAAGCGGCACAGGATGTTGCTCCTTCTACTTTTGGAGATCTTCTCAAAGCCGCAGCTGAAGGGAATGAGCCTTCAGAAGGTGAGTAATCTGGTCTTCCAGTTTGAATAGGTAGCAGGCTGCCTTGCCAGAAATAATAACAGGCAGGGCAGTCTTTTTTTATTTTTTCTGTGAAGACGAGATGTTGTTCTTCACAGCATCAGGGAATTTTTTGTTATGCTGAAAAAAGATATCGTAGATAGAGTAAGCCAGGATTTGTCGATGCAGAAGCAGGATGTTGAGCTGGCTGTAAATATTATGCTTGAAACTATGGCCGGGGCCTTGATGGAGGATCGGCGCATAGAGTTGCGTGGCTTTGGCAGTTTTTCTGTCCGGCAAAGAAAACCACGTTCGACAAAGAATCCACGAACCGGGAAAATTATGGATATTCCCAGCAGAAAGACCCTGCATTTTACTATGAGTAAATCATTGAAAGAGGCGTTGATCAGCGAAACGGAGTGATATCGCCTTTCCCCTCTCTAAGGATTTGCGGAGTATCGGTGGTCAGATCGATAACAGAAGAGGGTTGTTGATATATTTGACCGCCGTCGATGATAAGCTCTATCCTGTTGCCCACTAAAGAGTCTTCGATTTCATGGGGCATGGTAAGTGGACTTTCTTTTTCATCGAGAAGCAGGCTGGTATTGACTATTGGGTTGCCAAGCCGGTCAATAAGGAGCTTGCTTATAGGGTGATCGGTAACTCGTATTCCGACAGTCTTTTGTCTGGTTACCATCATTTTGGGAACGACCTTTGTTCCTGGTAAAACAAAAGTATACGGTCCGGGCAAATTGCGCCGCAGTAAGCGGTAGGCGGTGTTGGAGACATGGGCATACCTGCTTATTTCCTTGAGATTAGCGCAAATAATTGAAAACGGTTTGTTTTTAGGCCTTTTCTTTAGCTGAATGAGTTTTTTTATCGCTTTTGCATGTGTCAGATCACAGCCCAGTCCATAGCCTGTTTCTGTGGGATAGGAAATAATGGCGCCAGCTTTCAGATTTTGTACAACCCTGTCGATGAGCCGCCGTTGCGGGTTGATTGGATTTATTTTGATCAGCAT
>PDWJ01003844.1_pt1 | contig 13912 bp, 14 predicted proteins | sample 1430881 | NCBI WGS metagenome assembly PDWJ01 (sample SAMN01162460, study PRJNA174530) | Oral metagenome, whole genome shotgun sequencing project. | biome: Marine environment; feature: Marine mammal; material: Swab sample of the gingival sulcus; isolation source: swab sample of gingival sulcus... | reverse complement strand
CTGAATATATGCTCGAACTACTTCTTCATCAGCACCAACAGTCGACACAAAATAGCCTCGTGCCCAAAAACTCATTCCTGAATAGTTTTTCTTTTGTCCCGGATACGTACGAGCGATATGAATTGCACTTTTACCCTTCATATAGCCTATCACTTAAAAAATTCTTGCCAGTTTACCATAAATGCCAGCTTTCCGTGAAGAATACATAGACTACAAGGACCATGTTGGTGGTTGCGTGAGCAATAATGCAGGGGAAAATTCCACCGTGTTTGATGAGCACGAAGGTCATCAGAAGGGCGTAAACAATCGCAGCCGGCCATTCATGCACAGAGTGGCCGGCCGTAAAAACAATGACGGAAACAAGAACAGCCGGCCATGACCAGGAAGATGCAGCCACATCATTTATTGATCTGTCATTGAGTGCGGTGGATAGAGGTGAGGGCTGGTTATCCATGCGGCATTCATGCCACTGATACGCAAGCCGGAAAGTAAAAACCCGGGTCATCAATTCTTCAAAGACGGGAACAACAAGACCGGCCGCACAGAAGCGAAGCATAAAAGCCGGGGTGCTCCATGCTTCTGCCGTGTCAGACTCTGTTAACGGGGCGAGAAAGAGTATCCACAAAATGCAGCCAATAATTCCATACGCTATGCCCCAAACAACAGCTGCACATTTATTTTTTACCTTGATAACAGGCAGGTACCATTGCCAGCCCCAAAACAGTAGCCCCACTGTCACCGCAATGCGCAAGACATAGCTGATTTCTGTTGAGATAATGTCTCCAGGCAGAGAGGCTATGCCTGTGTAGGCCAGATAAGGCACAGCATATGGCAAGAGCAAGCGGCTGTTTTCAATCACGGCTCAGTATCATTTTTATCAGGAGTACTTGCCTGAGATTCAATATTGTGAAGTTTTTTCCGGGCATATTGCTTTTCTTTTTTTCGTGTACGAATAAAATCGATAACTGCCCATGGCAACAGGACGCCGCCTGCTACTCTGTTGAACAAGGCGTGCTTTTGCATATCCAGATCAGTGGTTAGCCAGCCGTCGTAAAGGCACCAGAGGCCGAGCAGTGCCAAAAGGGCTGGAAAGAGGAATGGATTTATTTGCGGAGGCTTGTTTTTTTGAGAAGAGGTCATGTCACAGTGCCGGGGCGTTTCAGGGAGAGACCGATTTCGGCAGGGAGGAGCCTGACCCGGCACCTTTGCATCCCGCCTCAACTGAACAGCTGTCGTTTGCATCTGGCAGTCCTGGTATGCTTGTTGGCCGGGACGCTGGCCATTGAGAAGACGCAGGTTCATTTTCCCGTTCTGCGGAATTGCTCAGTGCTGCTATTATGCTGTTGATCTCATCTTTTCCTTGATACAGGGCAAGGGATGCATTTGAGCGAACAAGCAGAACCGGGACAGCGTGTATGTCAAGCACTTCCAGAAACTGTCTGTTAACAGCAGTTGAATATGCTTTTCTTTGTTCAAGTCGGGGAACATCGAATTCCTCAACTATATTGACAGGATTGAAAGAAATGGACAAATCAGGGAAGTCTTCAAGTATGGAAATAATTTCTTCACAGTGAGGACAATTAGACGAAAAAAAGAGATAGAGATGCGGCTTCGTCGCATCGCCAGATCGGGTACCATAGACACCTTCGGTATAATTGGCTGACGGAGCATGTGGCTGCTTGTATTCAAGCAGTATAAAGGCAGCGGTAACACTTAAGAAAAGAAGAAGAGACTGAGAAAAGTGCCGCAGGCCAACTGCCAGGTTGAGCAGAAGAACAAACAAAAAGATAAAAAGACAGTAGGAACAGAAAGTTTTTGTGATAATAAGCTGGTAGCCGATCAGCACCGCTTCAATTCCCATGGCTGTCAATAAAAGACTTTGGGCAAGGAGTGCGCCGGGACGTGAGCCTTCCCTGGCCCGGCGCAGACAGAAAAAAACAGTCAGGAAGAACAACAGGCCTGCCAGGTTAAAGTAGTATGATGCTATCCTGGTAGACTGTTCTACGATCTCACATCCCTGGTTGAGGCACAGGGGCTCTCCTCTGAGAAGGGTAACAAGCAGCTGTAAAAGAATCGTTATGCCTGCTGCCAGAGCAAGCAGAAGACTCAGGCGAGGTAAGCGTATAAGGGTGTTTCTTTTTGTCTGATGAAGCATACCGTATATGTACTGTTTTAAAATATATGTTTTTTGTACCTGCTTCCCGCCCATCTTTGCGTGATCTGAAAGGGAACCAGTCACGGGGTTTGTACTTCTTCATTATTCCTTGCTTCTGACGCGTAACTGGTCACAGGTGCAACAGAATTGGACAAGCACCATTTCCCGCAGGTAAGCAGGCGAAGTGAGACTTAATCTTGTTTTTTCGTAACTACTCACTGGGTGTGTAACACTCTAGGTGATGACTTTCTTGTATCCTTCTGGTCAACTCCATCCCGGCCATTTCCGGCATCATGCGATCAAGCAGAATGGTGAGGATTTTTTCCCGGTATTTGTCTAGTGTCATGTCAACGCTGAAATGTCAGGATATTGCGCCGGATTTTTCCTGTCCTTATGCAGCCTTGTCCTTAGTTGCATAGCAGGGCTATGTGACACAGGGCAAGGCTGCATAAGGGCTGAAAAAGACAAGCAGGATGCGGCAGAGCAGCGGCAAGTACCAGGTAATTATCACGTTCGAGAATGGAAACTAACTGTCTTAAGGCAACAGGGCTGTCATCAACAGCTAGAATTATGTCTGCGGACAATTCATGGTGGGCAGAGCCTGCTTTGTTGTGCGCCATATATACTTCCCTTCCCTTCCGGACAAAGAGCAAGAAAGAAAGCCCAGTTATTACTACCCCTGTAAACAGTATAAACAGATTGAAGTAAACCTCCAACAGATTTTTAGATAACTGGTCACGGGTACTTGATCTTTGCACGATCATTATTTACCGCATACTCCTGTATAGCGGGAAACAGTGCCTGTCCAGTTCTGTTGCACCCGTGACCAGTTTACGTCAGAAGCAGAGCAGCAGAAAATAACGCCTAGTGTCCTGTCAACGCTGAAATGTCAGGATATTGCGCCGGATTTTTCCTGTCCTTATGCAGTCTTGTCCTTAGTTGCATAGCAGGGCTGTGTGACACAGGGCAAGGCTGCATAAGGGCTGAAAAAGACAAGCAGGATACGACAGAGCAGCGTTGACAGGAGACGAGCTACAGACCCCGTGATTGGTTACGACAACAAGGCGGTACATGTCCTCTGGGTGATTACCCGCAAGCTATCCAGGATTTCTCATGAACATTTTGTCTGATTCAAGAAGAAATACAGGAAAACAATTCTATGATATATTAGTGAGCAATCTCAAATCTCGACAAAATGGACCCTAAAGGTCAGCCCGGGAGGCATCATCTTCTTCAGTATTTTGGCAGCACATGCCAGTAAATATAATGAGCTGCCAAAAACTACCAGGCCCGGCACCACCTGAGCTGATGAGAAATCCGGACCATGACCAAAAAAAAACAGAAGCGGCACAACTTGACTTGATTTTTATTAATTTGTTGTGCGATAATGCACAAACAGAGGGCAATCGTAACTCCTCACAGGTCACCTTTCTTTGAACGATCACCACCCGCCGCATAGAGGGGCTATAGCTGCCAATCGTGCTTGTCCAAAGAGGGGCAGCCTGAGAGCAGTTACACGTTTGAGGTAGGTAAAACCAGAGAGTTACCCACCCAGTGAGTAGTTACGGGCAATCTATCTGAAACTCCTTTCAGGGAGAGAAGATGATACCCCGAAGTTCCAGTTTTATTTTTCGACGTGGCTGAAGGCTGTCTGGCCCAGCCAGACTGTTCTCCCGGCACGCGTCATCAGGTGAGAAGAACGGGGAAGTACAGGCCCCGTGATTGGCTACATACACTTTACTCCCCATCCAAAAGGCAGAGCTATGCGTTGTCCAAAATGCGGTTATATTTCATTTGATCATCTAGAGAGCTGTAAAAAATGCCGGAAGAGTTTGGCCGGGTACATGTCCGACCTGAACGGAACGGTTTATGACGCTGAAACTCCATCTTTTCTACGATTTGAGATAGAGGAGGAAGCCATCATGGAAGACGGAGTTCAGGCGGGTGCTGTTGACGCTCATCATGACCTGGAAGAATTTGAGAAAGCTGTTGATCTTAATGTTGAAGAGCCCGCTTCTCTGGAAGATGGGCCTGTGCTCAATCTGGATGATTTTGCTGTTGATGATATTGAATCTGATAAGGAACCAGATACCGGTGATGTGATAATGAGCCTGGAAGATCTGGATGATGATAGTGAAGAGGAGGTCGTTCCTGATGCGCATACAGATGATGATGCCAGTGGACCTGCGATTGATTTTGGCGATTTGGATATCTCTGATTTAAAACCGCCAGGGGAAGGACGGCAGGACAGGGATGAACCTGAGCAGGAGGGAATATCGGAATCTGCTCACAAGATAAAGGAGCCTGACGGGGAACAAAAAGGCCTGCCAGAAGGGGGCGAAGAGGGTGGTCTGGCAGACCTGCTTCTTGGAGAGCTGAACCTTGACAGAGTTGCCATCCCTGATTTGCCAAGAAAAAATAAACAACCCAGCGGGCCTGTTAAAACCGGTACAGCGCTCGATAATTTCGAGGTTGACCTTGGTGAACTTTTTGCAGAAGAGAAGTAACGGCTAAAAAAGAGTTGACAAAAGAGACCTGTTTCTGCTAAACTGACTTATTAGTCCTTAGATGCCGGGATAGCTCAGTCGGTAGAGCAACGGACTGAAAATCCGTGTGTCCCTGGTTCAAATCCTGGTCCCGGCACCATTTGATGCTCCAAAGCTGTCCATAAAAGCTTTTTAAACCCGCCGCCAGCAATGGTTGGCGGGTTTTTTCTTTCCGTAACGCTCCACAGTTATCCACCACAATCCTTCACATAAAGCGGGTATGATGTAGGGCACGCTTTATAGGTACATTTTTTTTCTTCAGCTGCACCCTCTTTTATAGGTGGGAAAAGGGGAAAACTGTTTGCCAGTAAGCCGGTGTTTGTCAAGATAGTTGTCACCTTTTCCAATTTATTTTCGACACTCTTTTTACCCACATATTCTCCAGAAGAGTCCTAAAATGTATCCAATAACGGGGTCTGTGTTTCCCCGTTATTCCCAGTTACACGTTAGAAGCAAAGAATAATGAAAAAGCACAAACCCCGTGATTGGGTACAGTTACAGGCTTGAGGGAAGTGAGACCAGGGTGGTACATGCCCGGTGAGTAGCTACGTTGAGATAATTATAAAGCCTTATTCAGCGAATATTTTTTTACCTTAAATCCAGGCAATCCATTTCTTTGGGGATGCAAAATTTCTATTCCAGTATCCGTATACTTACCGCTCTCAACAACAAAACGGCAAACGGGGTTATTTTCATGTTCCGGTATACAGTAAATAACATCATAATCATTTTTTACTGCTTGCTTTATATTACTTGTAATACTTATTTTTTTATCCAGATTATTAAAAACTCTATAATTTGACAATTCACTTCCTGGCATTTTTCCATGTGAAATTACCTTTCCGCTCGGTTTAACCAGCGTGTATTCATAGTCAAAATTCAGAAATCTTTTCAGTTGAATTTTCGCCCATCCTACATCAATTTTATTTTTATCATTCAAACAAACTCCAACTAATAACAATTTATTTTTGTTATTTTCACATGACCTGCTTATATCTTCAGCTATTTTTTTTATAACAGATACTCCGTAGTTAGACAAGTCTATCAAATAATAATTATGTGAGAATGCTTTTATTGTAATATTATTATAAAAGTATATCATAGATGATATATATATAATGATGAAAAAAAAGTATAATTTTAAAAAATTATTATTTTTTAAATAAGAGATAAAGATAGAAATAATATATGAGAAAAATACCGTGTAAAAAAACACACAAGGATATAGATATTTAGGCAAAATCTGTTTCCACTGAACTAGAATAGCTAGAAACAAAAATGATACGACCAGAAGGAATAAGCATATAATAAGGTGAAAAATAATTGGTCTACCAAAAATAATTTCCTTTCTTTTATAAAAAAGATATATACTTATCATGCCTATAACGCCAAAGGCGTATTTATTGATCAATGAATAATAAATAGCAAGTGACCACCATTTATTGAGTGTCTGAGATAAGAAAGAAAAAGAAAAGTCATGTATTGTGTTATCAGCTACATACTCAACCCTATGAGAAAAAACGATCGCCAGCAGGGTTACGGTAAAAATTAGGCTTGTCAAAAAAATTGTCATAAACTGAAAGTTAAAAACCATTTTTCTCGCATAATAATTCTGCTTTAGAAAAAAAGCAGAAAAAAGCAAAAGGCCTAATCCAGCTGTTAAAACAACAGAAGTTTCTTTAATAAGAAAAGCGCATCCCATAAAAAAAGCAGAAAAAAGACATGTTATCCATAAAGATCTGCTACGCTTGTCAATATTGACAAGCATTATAAAAAAAACATACAGAAAAAATGAAATAAAGAGAACGAGTGGAATTTCCTGACTGTCAATATAAGTCTGACAAAAATTCTCTGCCAAAGATGGAGACAGTGGAATAAAAGGGAAAGAGCAAAGCGGAACAATCCAATTACCAGTCAATTTATAAATCAGTAACGCCATGACAGTCATCGAAATAACAACGCTTACCGCCAGCATATATGTAACTATCATTAAATCTCCATTAACAAGGTCTGCATAAGCCTTTCCTTCTTTTAACTCATGCAGCCTGCCATGAACAATTGGCGAAAGGGCATATGCCGCCGAAGTATACACAAAAAATAATGGCCGGAATCTACCGTGTTTCAGATCATCATTTACTGCCAGTTGCACTTTTTCAACAAATGAATACTCATTATTCAAATAAATATCGGCAAAAAAAGAAACCCAACCATTGGCAAGCTGCCTGTACTGAAGGTCACTATCAAATGCTGGTTTTATCGAAACAAACAAAGATGCCGAAAAAACAAGCAAAAACAACAGGACAACACATAACTTTCCTGTATTCTTAACCAACCTGTCTGGGAGCATACTTACAACCATATTTTTCAGGATAAATATATAAGCAGGCGAGGAGCGAGCCGTATATCTGTAACCAATCACTGGGCCTGTACTTCAGTGTTATTCTCTAGTTCTGACGTGTAACTGGTCACGGGTGCTTTAAATTTGGGCAAGCACTCTTTTCCGCTATACGAGAGTGCGCAGGAAAGAGTGATCGTGCATAGAAAAGTGCCTGTGGTCAGCTACGGTGAAACCAAGGTGCTGCATGCCATGTGAGTGGCTGCCACGCTATTTTTCTATGGACTTGCTGACCTCGGAAACGATATAATTGGGTCTTTTTTTCACTTCGAGAAAGACGCGACCTAAATATTCGCCAATAATGCCAAGAGCAAGAAGTTGCACGCCTCCGAGAAAATAAACACCTGCAATGATTGATGCCCAGCCGGAAATTGCGTATCCGGTAAAGAGCTTTACAATTATCGCATACGCACCGTACAAAAAGCTGCACAAAGCAATTGCCAAACCTGCTGCAGCAGTCATTCTGAGCGGCAAAAGGCTGAAAGAGGTTATCCCGTTAAATGCCAGCCTGAGCATTTTTCTAAAGGTATATTTTGTCGTTCCCTTTAGCCTGGCCTGCGGCAAATATTCCAGCTCAGCCTGCCTGAATCCCATCCAGGAAATTGTTCCTCTGTAAAAAATATCGCGTTCGTTAAAGGCTAAAAGGGCATCAACAACTTTTCTGCCAAGCAATCGAAAGTCTGCGCTCCCCTGCTTCAGCCTGGTCTCCGAAATACAATTTATGAGTTTATAAAAAGCATTAGAGGTAATACGCTTGACAATGGATTCATCTCCAGTTTTTCTTAAGGTATAAACAATATCAGCCCCTTTCATCCATTCGTCTATCATCAAAGGTATCATGCCGGGTGGATGCTGCAGATCGCCATCCATCGTGATTACGGCATCGCCTGAGGAATACTTCAATCCTGCTCTGATGGCGTTTTGATGGCCAAAGTTCCTGGAAAAAGACACAAAATGAACATTTTTTTGATATTGTTCGTGAGATTTTAGTATGTCTACTGTCCCGTCGTCGCTTCCATCATCAACAAAAATAAGTTCAAAATTTATATCATTACAATGACTTGTTGATAAAAAAATGCTATCTATTAAATGAGCAATATTTTCTTTTTCATTGTATACAGGTATAACTATTGAAATTTTTTTCATTATAAATTAAACTTATGAAGAAATTAAATAAATAGATATAATAGACAAAATAATTCCTATAATATTTTTTATGCTAACTTTTTCTCCAAAGAAAAAAGTTCCTATTATTACAACTACTATTATAACACCAGAAGTCATCACAGGAGAAGCTATGCTTATTGGAACTTTTTTTAAAATAATATAGTAAAGAAAAAAGGAAAAACAGTAGAAGCATATACTCATTAATATTACTATATACTTTAAAAATGTATTGTTCCCATGCAAGGAAGCGTATTTTAAAAATGCCTGAGCAATGGATGAAGATAGAACACCTAAAATAATGTAAAAAAAACTTGAATGAAATGAAAAAGGACGCAAGTTTCACCTGTTGGCTGAAAATTATGTGTAACTGATCACGGGCGCTTCAGGCTTGTACAAGCACCATTTCCCGCAGGTAAGCGAACGAAGTGAGGCCCCGTGTACAAGAGTATGCGGGCAATGGTGGTCGTGCAAGGATGAGGTGCCTGTGATCAGTTACCAAAAAAGAGGTGTCTGGTTGCTTTAGTATACTCTATTTTAACCAAATATCAATTTGTTATATGCTTCCAAAAGTAGAACTAATCAAAAAATGGAGTAAAAAGTCTTGAAAAAGTATAATATATTTTTTAATATTTAGAAAATTATAAACGATGTAAAATTTATGAGTGGTTCCGGAAAACTACATGAGGCGCGTCTGCGTCTGATAGAGACTGGCGGCAGGATCTCACAGGACTTTGGTACAGGTCGAATTGTCGGTCAGGTTCTTGTTTTTCTGTACCTTGAGGAAACAGCGTCTTCGCTTGATGATATCGTCGCCTATCTGGGACTGAGCAAGGCTTCTATAAGCATAGCTGTCCGTCAGTTGGAACAACTGGGACTGGCGAAAAAAGTCTGGAAAAGCGGAGACAAGAGAAATTTTTATAAAAGCGCGGATAACATAGGCAATGCACTGCAGCATGGTATCCTTTCCCTGGTACAGCAAAAGGTGAAGCTATTTGGTGATGAGCTTGAAGACAGCCTGGCACTTCTTGAAAAGGCCGCTCGTGAAAATGGCTGTGACAGAGAAAAAGATTTTCTCAGGCAACGAATAGAACGTGCCCAAACCTTACACGGGCGAATGGAAAAAATGCTGGGAAATCCCATTGTGAAACTTTTGGCCAGCATGAAATGACAAGGGTATAGGTAACCAATCACGGGGTTTGTATTTCTTCATTATTCTCTACTTCTGAAGCACCTGTGATCAGTTACGCCTGTGAGCGTTTGTAAATGATGTATTGATAGTTATATGAAAACAATGGAACAACAAGACTGGGATTTAATCCTGAAACCTAAAACAGGCTGGTTTGACATCAACCTCAGGGAGCTGTGGCAGTACCGTGATTTGATTGGTATGTTTATCAAAAGGGACTTTGTTACCGTATACAAACAAACCATTCTTGGCCCGCTCTGGTATATTATCCAGCCTTTATTTACCACACTGGTTTTTACAATAATTTTTGGCAAGGTGGCAAAAATTTCAACAGACGCTGTGCCGCCTTTTATCTTTTATATGGCAGGTAATGTTGTCTGGGGATACTTTTCTTCAACCCTCACTTCGACTGCCGGCACCTTTAACGCCAATGCAGGTGTTTTTGGCAAGGTTTACTTCCCCAGGTTAACGGCACCTCTGGCCACGGTACTTGTTAATTTATTGCAGTTTTTTATACAGCTTGGGCTTTTTCTAGCCTTTTACAGCTATTTTTGGGTACAGGGCGCTCCGTTGAAACCGACCCTGTGGCTGGTTGGACTGCCAATCCTTTTGCTTCAGATGGCTTTGCTGAGTTTTGGCCTTGGCATCCTCCTGTCTTCCCTTACCACCAAATACAAAGATTTAAAATTTGCCCTGGCATTTATAATCCAGTTCTGGATGTATGGCACACCAGTTGTCTATCCGTTGAGCCAGATACCGGACTGGTTGCTGCCCTATTATGTCTTAAACCCCATGGTTGCCATTGTAGAGTCCTTTCGTCTGGCTTTTTTTGGGGTGAGCGCCATCCAGACAACTCATTTTGCCATTAGCTGGCTGGTAACCCTTATGCTTCTTGTTGCCGGAGTTATATTGTTCAGCCGTATTGAGAAAACATTTATGGATACGGTATAAGGAACGGCATTATGAATGTAATACAGATCGAAAATCTTTGGAAAGAATATCGTCTTGGCGTTATCGGCCATGGCACCCTGACTCAGGATCTGCAATCCTGGTGGGCAAGGATACGCGGGAAAGAAGATCCTAATGAAAAAATTTACCCCATGCTTTCCGGACAGGAAGCACAGATTGAAGGAGATCGTTTTTGGGCGCTCCGTGATATTAATCTGGAAGTGAAACAAGGGGAGGTTTTGGGGATAATTGGCCGAAACGGAGCAGGGAAATCCACTTTGCTAAAGATACTGTCCAGAGTGACCGCCCCCTCAAGAGGAAGTGTCAAAATTAAAGGGAGAATCGCCAGTCTGCTCGAAGTAGGAACAGGATTTCATGAAGAATTGACCGGAAGAGAGAATATCTTTATGAATGGCTCCATCCTTGGCATGCCAAAGTATGAGATAAAAAGAAAACTGGATGAAATAATTGATTTTTCCGGGGTCGAGGATTTTATTGATACGCCAGTGAAGCGATACTCTTCCGGGATGCGGGTTAGGCTGGCTTTTGCCGTTGCCGCGCATCTGGATCCTGAAATCCTGGTTGTAGACGAGGTGCTGGCTGTAGGTGATGCTGAATTTCAGAAAAAAAGTATTGGCAAGATGCAGCAGGTGAGTGAAGAGGGGCAGACAGTTCTTTTTGTAAGTCATAATATGGGGGCAGCTGAACGGTTATGCTCTGTCGGTATTTTATTGAAAAACGGTGTTATTGAGATATCCAAACAACCAGTTGAGCAAGTAATACAATCATATATCGGAGTTAATGACAAGGACAAACGAAGCAGGACTTGCTGGGAAAATTTGAATGATCAATATAACCACCCGAATTTTACTCCATTAAAATTCTGGCTATCAAAGACTAATGGAGAAAGTATTAACGAATCTGTTAAGAATAATATTGAAATTGTTGTGAATGTAAGGTTTAGAGTACAGCTTAATGATATCAATCTTGCAGTTGGAGCTCAGGTATACGAGAAACCAACAAATACTTTGGTATTTGTCACAAACCATACTGACGTAAAGCAAGACGAATGGCCTGAAATAACAAAAGGATTAAATGAACTACGCTTTCGTATTCCCTCTAATTTTTTAAACGAGGGAGAGTATTCCGTTGAACTTTCAGTTTCACTGTATAAAAAAGATTGGATTTTACAACCTCATAGGCATGATATTATCATCACGCTTGATATATCAGGTGGTCTAAGTAATTCTCCTTACTGGTATTCAAAAAGAAACGGGGTTGTTGCCCCTATTCTCCATTGGAAAAATGGCGAACAGCTTCTTGTTTAGAAGATGCATAATTGTAACAAGAAGAGATCTTTGTTAGACGGTTGGGCCATAACCATTAACCTGTTTATATTACTATTTTTTAATGAATTTTGTTTAAAAATGAACAATGTTAAAAAAAATTATAAAAAAAATCGTTCCCCAAAAAATAAAAAGGCATTTAATCCTTTTTAGAGATAGCGACTTAGATAGATATTCTATTAAATCATATTCACAGGAAGGCGAAGATATAATATTAAGAAGAATATTTGAAAATAAAAACAAAGGCTTTTATATTGATGTTGGCGCACATCATCCTGAAAGATTTTCTAATACATTCATTTTTTATAAAAAAGGATGGCATGGTATCAATATAGATGCCATGCCTGGTAGCATGAAACTTTTTAATAAATTAAGACCAAGAGATATAAATATTGAAAAAGCAATTTCAAACAAAGAAGAATTTTTGACCTATTATATATATAATGAACTAGCTATTAATACTTTAAATAAAAAATTAGCAGAAAAAAAAGATATAACTAATAATTATTTTATAAAAAATAGAATAATTATTAAAACTGAAAGATTAGAAAAAATTCTTGATGAAAATATATCTGAAAAAAAAGAAATTGACTTTCTTTCTATTGATGTTGAAGGTCTAGATTTTGAGGTGCTAAAATCTAATAATTTTGATAAGTATAAACCGAAAATAATATTAATGGAAATGATTTCATGGTTAAATAACAATGATGATATATATAGATATATGGAAAAAAAAGGATATATTTTCTTTGCAAAAACAGTCAACACTGTATTTTTCAAAAGGATAAAGTAGATTTCAAATAAGCAGTAGGCTCTTCTGGTAAATCTGTGGGTAAAGTGGCATTTTTTGTAGCGAGCACTCAGCAAGCGCCAAGAAAAAAATGAGCATATATTGCCAGCAATTCCCGTTATGGCTCCAAAGGCTTAAATAGCGCAGTATAAAGAGAAGCACTTTCGTAAACTTTTACTCGATATCCATTCGATTTTATGTAACAAATAATTGTCGCACAAGTCATCTTTTACTTGACAAGCCCAAGAGGGCCGGCCTCATTCTTCTTTAAAAAACAAATAGTTACGGGAGAAAACGCCATGACCTCCCTCGAAAGTCTGATCAACAGGCAACGCAATGCCGGCAGAACCTATTGTCGAATCAAAATGCGCAATCACCTCAACGCAGATGCCCTCTATTCAAGGATACGGGAGGATTTTGACAAGATTCCCGATCACCGGGCCGCCAATGTGCAAATATCTATTTCCGATGCACTTATGTCGGGGCTAGCCATGTTTTGTCTCAAAGATCCATCGCTGCTTGCCTTTGAGCGACGTCGCAATGATGAGCCCGATAGTCTGCACGAAGTATTCAGTATCAAGAATATTCCATGCGACAGTCAGATGCGCACTATCCTTGATGCCCTTTCCGTCAGAGAGATCAGACGGCCATTCAAAAGCGTTTTTGCTCAACTCCAACGAGGCAAAGCTCTTGAGAAAATGACCTTTCTCCAAGGCCATTACCTTTTGGCGATTGACGGTACGGGTGTTTATACCTCTGAAAAAATCAGCTCACCCTATTGCCAAAGTAAGCGTAAACGCAACGGCAAGACTGAATACTATCAACAGATGGTAGCCGGCGCCCTTGTCCATCCAGATCAGGCAGGAGCACACCACTGCTTTCGCTTCCTCAACAATGTCCCTCTCAACAAAAGCAGTGAAGGATCATTGCCGGTTAACTTTCCGGAGTACTGGCAAAGCGATGATACCGGCAATATCCAGTGGCGGTTTGCCTGGGTAACGGACATTAACCTTAGCAATGAAAATGTCTATGATATCATGCGGGCCGGGCGCGCCAGATGGCGCATAGAAAATGAAACTTTCAATACACTGAAAAATCAGGGGTACAACTTGGGGCATAATTACGGCCTTGGCAAAAAACACCTCAGTGCGGTGTTCGCCCACCTGATACTGCTGGCTTTTCTGATTGATCAGGTTCAGCAAATGTGCTGTCCGCTGTTTCAGGCGGCGCGTGCGAAGTGCCCTGCCAATAAGTATCTCTGGGAGGATATCCGTAATTTTTTTAGGCTCTTCTGGAGAATCTGTGGGTAAAAAGAGTATCGAAAATATTTTCCCAATCAGCTCCCCGTAGAATGGTGAGGGAAGATGATTGGGAAAGTA
>PDWJ01003843.1_pt1 | contig 13914 bp, 10 predicted proteins | sample 1430881 | NCBI WGS metagenome assembly PDWJ01 (sample SAMN01162460, study PRJNA174530) | Oral metagenome, whole genome shotgun sequencing project. | biome: Marine environment; feature: Marine mammal; material: Swab sample of the gingival sulcus; isolation source: swab sample of gingival sulcus... | reverse complement strand
CGCCTTGTCGATCTGATCGAAAGGAATAAAATCCGCCATCCCCCTCAAGCCGCTCAACTTCGTGATCGCTGCCGTCAGGGTTGTCTTGCCATGGTCAATATGCCCGATGGTCCCTACGTTTACGTGCGGCTTCGTCCTCTCAAATTTTTCCTTCGCCATTTTAAAAACCTCCCGTGAATGGACAATTCATTGGCTGACACTTGCTTTGCCTAAAAAAAATGGAGCCCACGATCGGAATTGAACCGATGAACCTCTTCCTTACCAAGGAAGCGCTCTACCGACTGAGCTACGTGGGCTTTAAGAACAGCAACTGATGATGAACGGCATAACTGGCAGGCACTATCGATGACACTGGCACCACAAAATGGAGCGGGAGACGAGGTTCGAACTCGCGACATTCAGCTTGGAAGGCTGAAGCTCTACCAACTGAGCTACTCCCGCGTTCATACCTGCATCGGCAACAACGCTTCGACAGTGTCACCGCGTTATTTCGCGCGGCGTCAAGCAAGCCATGTAGTACCGTATCGATCTTAATCAGGATCTCCTACAAAAAAACTCACTTTAACAAAGTGGTGGTGGGGGGAGGATTTGAACCTCCGAAGGCGTCGCCGACAGATTTACAGTCTGTTCCCTTTGACCACTCGGGAACCCCACCACATATAATCAGTTTAACACTGGAGCCAGCGGAGGGACTCGAACCCCCGACCCACTGATTACAAATCAGTAGCTCTACCATCTGAGCTACGCTGGCGAACGAAAATCTTAAAGAACAAATCGAACAGCCCAGTTACGTTAATTTTATGGTGAACGATTTAAACGTCGTCTTTTACACCTTTGTTTTTTATTTTTCAAGTAAAATTTACCAGTTTTAAAAAAAATCCGTACATCCCTGATTCTCCTATGCAAAGCTCCTTGATATCAAGATTTTTGTGGTCATTATAATCCAAGGCGGGAAACCCGCAACGACTGGGGCTGAGTGCTGAGGAATTAGGGATAGTGAGGCGTAATACGATAGGGTGGGCGACCCTGTTGCGCCGCCAAGCAGCTTGACAAAAGCCCGCCCCCATGTGTAAAGACCTCGCGTTCTGGATTCGTTAGTGTCTGTCCAGAAATAGGCAAATTGGCCATTTCCGGATGGGCACCCGTTAGCACCCGTAAATTCATTCAACCCGCCCAATAAGGATGCTTTCGTGCAATCACTACGGCGCCCAGCGTTACCACTTTTCATCTGTTTCACGATGCTTTACCTGAGCGGCTGTCAGCCCTTTTTCACCCGCCATTTTCCAGATGCCGAACCAACTGCCCCAGCAGTCATGGGCAAGACACCGACATCCGCAGAAAACACTCCCGCGGTCCCTGCAGAACCCGCACGGCCCCCATGGCTGGCAAACAGCGGCGAAACAGACACGCCTATAATCGAAACCAACCTTGATGATACACAATCGGTTCCGACGGGACCGTCCGAATCGGCGATCACGGACGAACCAACGGCAGACGAGCATGAATTGGCGGCCGCACCCTCCGAGATGCCTACGGGTCAGGAACTTCTGGACGAAGCCCTGGAGTTTTGCGATACGGCCCAGGCTTTCTGGCAAAAAGGCGAACTGGAAAGCGCTTTTGAGGCGCTGGACAAGGCCTACGCCCTGATTCTTTCAGTTGAATCAGACGATCCGGCCAAATTGATTCAGCAAAAAGAAGACCTGCGATATCTCATCTCCAAACGAATATTGGAGATCTATGCCTCCCGCAATATCGTGGTCAATGGCAACCACAACGCCATCCCCCGTGGGTTGAACGCCAATATTAATAGGGAAATCAAACTGTTCGCGGGCCCGGAAAAACGTTTTTTCGTCGAGTCTTATCGGCGTTCGGGACGCTATCGCACCATGATCCTCGAAAAACTGAAAGCCGCTGGCCTGCCTTCCGAGCTGTCCTGGCTGCCTCTGATCGAAAGCGGCTTCAAGGTCAGCGCCCTTTCCAGGGCCAGGGCCCTGGGTTTATGGCAGTTCATTCCCTCGACGGGCTACAAATTCGGCCTGAAACGCAATCAGCATATCGACGAGCGCATCGATTTCGAAAAATCCACCGACGCAGCCATCGCCTACCTGAAAGAACTGCATCAAATCTTCGGCGACTGGGCGACGGTGCTGGCGGCCTACAACTGCGGCGAGGGACGCGTGCTGCACGTCATCCGCACCCAAAATATCAATTATCTGGACGACTTCTGGGATCTTTACGGCCGCCTGCCCTTTGAAACAGCCCGCTATGTCCCCCGCTTCCTGGCGGCCCTGCACATTATTGAACATCCCGATCAATTTGGCCTGAACAAGGTTCAACCCGATCCGCCGCTGGAATTCGAAAAGGTGGAGGTCCATCGTCAGGTCCACCTGAAGGACCTGGCACCGGCCATCGGCACAACGCTATCGGCCCTCACGGACCTGAATCCCGAGCTCAGACATCGCGTGCTGCCCCCTACGGTCTATTCCCTGCGGGTACCGCCCGACAAAAAAGATTTGTTATCGGCAGCCATCGACGGGATACCAATTGCACGGCCTCCGCAACGCGCTTTCGTTTATCATCGCATCAGACGCGGCGAAACGCTCTCCACCATTGCCCGCCGCTACGGCACCAGCGTAAAGAAAATCATGTGGGCCAACAACCTGAAGCGATCCAGCTATATCGTCGCCGGCAAAAAACTGAAGATCCCGCAACGTGGAACGGTGGTCACCCAGCCTGCAACGGCGCGGTCTTCCAAAGCCGCCTGGAAGGGCCGGCATGTGGTGAGAAGCGGGGATTCATTGTGGATCATCGCCAAAAAATACAAAACCACCACCAGACAGATCCAGAGAATGAATGGACTGACCACCACCCGGCTGCGCATCGATCAGATCCTCAGGGTGCCTTCAGCCGCGAGTGCCACCCGCCGGCAGCCCCGCACATCGGGGACCTATCGCGTCCAGCGGGGCGACAGTCCATACCTCATCGCCCGCAAATATCATATGGCTCTCGATCGATTCCTTGAAATCAACAATCTGACGCCACGCAGCACCATCTACCCGGGACAATCGGTCAAAATTGAATAGAAGGGGCCCGTCGGCTAGGCCGGCTGGCCGGAAGCCGTCCCGGCAACGTGCCGAAAACGCTTGCCAAAACGCTGATATTAGTCTAATGAACCTTCACGATTAAAAGTGACAAAGCCATTGATTATCGCAAAACAAATCCGTTCGTTAAACCTGAGTTGAGCCATTAGTCGTTAGCTTTTAGCAATTGGCAAAATGATTCTGTTGCGTTAACGAAAAGCATAATCCCACCCACCGGGTTAAGCGCTAACGGCGAAACGCCAACCGCTGGAACTACAGGCCCCCGTAGCTCAGGGGATAGAGCATCGGATTCCTAATCCGTGTGCCGCAGGTTCGAATCCTGCCGGGGGCACCAACCAAAACAAGGGGCTTTGCCGCTGGGCAAAGCCCCTTGTTTTGGTTGGGGGAATTGGGGCCACCCAATGAAAAAATCACCGACGACCCGCTTAGCAGGTGTTTGATGAAGCCTCCTCCAAAGGGGATTATAATCCAGACCAGTGAACGTCAAACGTCCAATTTCGAATTTTGAATAATGAATTTTGTCCATTTCGATCGCTTGAAACACTGCTTCACAGGTAGCAACAAATCTATAAAAAAGGGACCAGGTGCTAATGGCGAACGGCTTGTTTTGGTGCCTTACACCCTATTTTTCTGTCAAAAAAACAAGAAAATAGGGTGAGGCACATGGGTTGCGGGCTTCCCGCCTCAGCACTTTTACCACATTGGACGTTCTCAAAATTTCTGAGGGCTGCATGTCTCGCCGGAACGGTCCGAATTAAAAATAGGACTGGAGATCAAAAAACCTGCCGTGGCCCGATTGCAGGCGGCAGGCATATTGTAGCGAACCGACGCGCAATAAAGGCCTTGACGTCCAGTTCACCGTTGGCGATCATGAGATCACATTTCGCTATCGTTTTCCGCATACCGTTCCTGGATGGACCGAATGAAGGCGATCCTGTCCAGGAAAATATCGACCAGTTCGGGATCGAAATGGGTCCCGGCGCCCTGGCTGATGATTTCGATGCTTCGGGATTCGTCCCACGGTTCCTTGTAGCTGCGTCTGGAGCTGAGAGCATCGTAGACATCGGCAATGGCGACGATGCGGCCGAGAAGGGGGATCTCCTCACCCTTTTTCCCGGGCAGGGAGTGCCCGGCTGGCACTTCATGGCCGGTCAGGGGCCGGCCCGTCTGCGGGTCCACGTGGCCCGGATAACCGCTGCCGTCCCATTTTTCATGGTGGTTCAAGGCAATGACGGCGGCAGCCTTGTCATAGACCGACTGCAGGTTGGAAAACAGGCGTGCTCCCTGGACGGTATGCTGCTTCATGATTTCGAATTCCTCAAAACTCAACTGGGCCGGCTTTTTCAGTATCAGATCGGAGGTGGCCACCTTGCCCACATCGTGGAGCATGGCCCCCATACGCAATACATCCCGTGTGTTTTCAATCTCTTTGTGATCAATATGATGCCTTTTTGCCCAGTGTTCATAGATCACCAGGGAATATCCCGCTACCCGATTGACATGTGCCCCGGTCTCTTTGGGATCACGCATTTCGGCCATGCGAATCATGCGCAGGATCATCGCCCGTGTCATCTGGGCACGTTCCATGGCCACCGCGGCCACACCCGCGAAATGGAGCATCACCTTTTCATCGGTCTGGCTGAAGGCCCGGATGCGTTTATCCTGGTCCTGGGCGTTGATGATCTGAAGGATGCCCAGAACATCCTTTTGGGCACTCATCAACGGAATCGTCAGCATGGAGCGGGTGACATATCCCGAGGCTTCGTCGAATTTATTACTGAACCGGTAGCTTTTGGTGGGCGGCAGTTTGTAAACGTCAGGGATACTGAGCATCTTTCCCGTGGCCGCCGCATATCCGGCAATACTGGACTCGTCAATGGGTACGGAGAAGGAGACATAAATCAATTTCTTTCCGGCCGGCAGCCGTTTTTCCAAGGTGGTGTTTTGGGAATGGGCGACATTGAGATGGTTGCCTTCGCGGATGTAGATCGAGCCGGCGTCGGCATTGACAAATTGGCATGCCCGCTTGAGTACCCGTTCCAGCAGGATGTCCAGGTCGTGGATCCGGTTCAGCTCGATTCCCAGCATCATCAGCGTATCGAGTTTTTGCTTTTCGTTGAGCATCTCACTATATCTCCGGAGCGTATGAATTCAACACTAAAATATACTTTGGGTGGCGGGTGAGTCAACCCCGCAGTTGAATGACAAAAATAGGGTCAGCGCCCGAAAGAAATCGGTACCGGTCCGACATCCTGGATGCAGGTACTTCGATCAATGGACGGACATCCATCGTTGATTTTCGTTGGTATTTATCCGTTTTTGAATCTAAGTGGTGGAAAAACAGCGTATCTTGTGTTATTCTTTCAATTAATTACCATAATTTGTTGATTTCGGGAAACCGCCTACCCGCGCTTGATGAGGAATCAATGACACAGATGCTTTCCACCAAGGACGTGGCCCGTTTTTTAGGGGTCAATGAGAAAATGGTATACTCACTGATTTCGGACAAGGGCTTGCCGGCATCCAAGGTAACCGGCAAATGGATTTTTCCTCGTCATCTGGTGGAGCAGTGGGTTGAATCCAATACGGTTAATTTTCCGCAGGCCGGTTCAACCCTGCCCTCCTATAACGGATTACTGGTCATTGCCGGGAGCAACGATATTCTCCTGGAAAAGGCCTTGTCCCTGTTCAATTCCCGGTATCCCGGACATCTGGCGGTTTTCGGCAATCTGGGATCGGCGGGGGGCATCGGCGCCTTGCGACGCAGCCTCTGCCACATGGCCACCAGTCACCTGCTGCAGGAAAATGGCAGTGAGTACAATTTCGAGTTCCTGCAACGTCAGTTCGATCATATACCCGTGGTGGTCAATTTTTGCAGGCGGGAACAGGGAATTTTACTGCAAAACGGGAATCCGCGAGATATTGGTGAGGTTGCAGATCTGGCCGGCTCCGGCCTGCGGATCGTAAACCGCTCCCTATCGACCGGTACACGCCTGTTGTTTGACCGCGAGCTCAAACGGGCCGGTGTTGCGGGAGAGCGCATCAATGGCTATGATTACGAGGTCAGCCGACATATGGACGTGGGGCTTGAAATTCTCGCGGGACGTGCCGATGCCGGGCCTGGTATCCGGCCGGTAGCGGCTTTGCTGGGGCTGGACTTCCTGCCTTTGCGGCAGGAGCGTTATGATCTTCTGGTGACGCGTGATCGTTTTTTCGATCAGGGGATCCAGTCTTTTCTCGGCCTGTTGCATGACCCGGTTTTCATCAAGCAGGCCGAAGCACTTGAGGGTTACGACGTCTCCACGAGTGGAAAGATGATTTTTCCCTGCGAGCTGGAAGCAGAGGGAGGCGATGTTGTGCCGTGATGCCCGGCGATGCTATATAATCCTGAGTTGAGCCATTAGCAGTTAGCAAAATGATTCTGTTACGTTAACGAAAAGCATGACGCCACCCGTTGGGTTGAGCCCGAGTGTCTTGTAACGATCTGAAACCAAAAGGCTAATCGCTTACTTTAGGTTTTATAAATTGAGCCAGTTTATTTTATCTCCATTTCTAAAACAATCATTACCAACACACGAGGAGAAATCATGACAAGAAAAAACATGCTATCCATGGGTTGTGCGATCATGGCATGGGTCGTCCTGATGACGGCGCCGTCCCTGGCCGGCGACGAGGTACTGATGATGGCCACCACCACCAGCACGGACAATACGGGCCTGTTGGATTATCTGGCGCCCCATTTCACCAAAGCAACGGGAATTGATCTGAAGTGGGTCTCGGTAGGAACCGGAAAGGCCCTCAAGCTCGGTCAGAACTGCGATGTGGATGTCCTGCTGGTGCATGCGCCTCCCGCGGAAAAGAAATATGTACAGAATGGATACGGCGTTGACCGCCGTGAGATCATGTACAATGATTTCGTTATTATCGGACCGGAGCGTGATCCAGCCGGGATCAAAGGTAAAACCGTTGTCGACGCCCTGGACGCCATCCGGGCGAAAAAATCCCTGTTTGCCAGCCGCGGAGACAATTCGGGGACCAACAAAAAAGAGATCGCCCTGTGGAAGGCGGCTGGCGGGGCCGTCCCGGAAAAGCAATCCTGGTATGTCCAGACCGGGCAAGGGATGCTGACGACCATCAATATTGCCGCCGAACGCAACGGGTATACCATGACCGATCGGGGTACCTACATCAAATATGCTCACAACATGAACGGCAATCCGCCCTTGAAGGTTCTGGTGGAGGGCGATGCCATCCTGCTCAACCAATACAGTGTGCTGGCCATCAACCCCGAACGCTGCAAGCAGGCCAAGTATAAACTGGCCACCGCCTTTTCGGATTGGATGGCCGGTGCCCCGGCCCAAGATCTGATCAAGGGATTTAAATTGTTAGGTAAGCCTCTGTTTGTACCCAATGCGAAATAAACCCATTTGATTTCGACCCAATTATCCTGTTTTTGAGCAGACATACTAGAATCGTAACTGCCGTATGGACTTTATCTTGGCCGGTTTCATTGAAGCGGTCCGCCTGCTGCTGGGCGGCGACGGCCAGACCTGGTCGGCGATAGCGGCCACCCTCAAAGCCTCTACGGGTTCCATGGCTGCCAGCCTGGTGCTGGGGGTGCCTGCGGGGTTTATGCTGGGCTACTTCGAATTTCCGGCAAAGCGGCAGGTGCGTCTGGTAGTGGACACCGCCTTGGCCCTGCCGACTGTGTTCATCGGGCTGCTGGTCTATGCGTTCATCTCCAATCGCGGCCCTTTGGGTGACATGGGCTTGCTGTTCAGCCTGCCGGGAATCGCCGTCGGCCAGACTATCCTGGCCCTGCCCGTGGTCATCGCCCTGAGTGCCACAGCGGTAGAGAGTATGGACCGGCATTTGCGGACCCTGCTGATTTCCTTGGGAGCCAGTCGCCGACAACTTCTGTTCAGCAGTCTCTGGGAAGTGCGCTACGGCGTTCTGGCTGCCGGGTTGACCGCCTATGGCCGGGTGATGACCGAGGTGGGGATCTCCATGATGGTGGGTGGCAACATCAAATGGCACACCCGTACCATTACCACGGCCATCGCCCTGGAAACCGGCAAGGGCATGTTCGCCACCGGCATCGCCTTGGGGCTGGTCCTGATCGCCATTGCCTTCAGCGTGAATGTGTGCCTGTCCTTTATCAGAAAGAAGTGAACCGCCCTCGATCAGGGAGCCGCGCCACGTGTTCGACCCTATCTATCATGTCGAGAACCTGATCCACCGATACAACAGGCGAGTGGTGCTGGCCATTAATCGCCTGGCCATCCAGCCGGCCTCCATTGTCGGGCTGGTGGGACCCAACGGCAGCGGCAAGAGTACCTTGCTTAAATTGCTGGCCTTTATTATCAAGCCCACCGAGGGAACCATTCTGTTCGATGGCCGGCCGGCCCTTCCTTTTGATGACCGCGTCCGCTTTTGTGTGACCCTGCTGACTCAGGAACCCTATCTGATGAAGCGCACCGTCTTCAATAACATCGCTTACGGGCTCAAGGTGCGTGGTGAAAGCGGTGACTGGAACGAATCGGTGCACGCTGCCCTGGAGATGGTCGGGCTGGACCCCGACGATTTTTCGGGGCGTATGTGGAACGAACTTTCCGGTGGTGAGGCCCAGCGAGTGGCCCTGGCGGCCCGACTGGTGCTCAAACCCCAGGTGTTGCTGCTGGATGAACCCACGGCCAGCGTGGATGCGGCCTCCAGCGAACTGATCCGTACCGCCTCGCTGCAGGCCCGCAGCGATTGGGGCGCATCACTGGTGATTGCCAGTCATGATCGGCAATGGCTTTACGATGTGTGTGACGATGTGCACCACCTGTTCAAAGGCGTCCCAGTGGGAAATGGCAGGAGCAACATGGTGTTCGGCCCCTGGAGCAGCGATGCCAACGGACAGTGGTTCAAACGGATCGGTGAAAATCTCCGGTTGATCGTTCCGGCACCACCCTTTCCGGATGCCACGGCCTTCATCGACCCGGCCGACATTACCGTCACGGCACGTGGAGAAGATCCGTTGTTGGCAGATGTAGCCACGGTTGACGGCACCCTCACCCGGCTTTCCCTGGACCAGAACAGCAACAACCTATTTGCCGATGTGCGCATCGGAACGCTCTCGCTGGTTGCGCGTGTGTCCGAATCCCACCTGGCGGCCATGACCCTGCACAGGGGATGGCCGGTGTCGATCCGCTACAGGAAAGGTGCCATCCGCTGGTGGTAAGTCCGTACCCATCCATAATTCGGTCTGGTCTTGACATGTCCGAAACCTTGGCATAAATCATTTCATTTAACGATGTTACGGAAGTGTTTCGTCCGATGTAACCATTTCTTGAGTTGGGCCATTTCGTTAACGAAAAACATGACACCACCGGCTGGATTAAGCCCGGATATCTTGCAGATATATGAAAAAAGCGGCTAAGCGCTAACGGCTAAAAGCGAATCGCTTTCTGACAGCTGACATGCTATTGATACGATGAAAAAAACAGATAAAATCAACACCATCCGCAATATTGGCATCATTGCCCATATCGATGCCGGCAAGACGACGGTAACCGAACGGGTCCTCTACTACACGGGACGCTCACACAAGATCGGGGAAGTCCATGACGGCGAGGCTGTCATGGACTGGATGGCCGACGAGCAGGAACGCGGCATCACCATCACCTCGGCGGTGACGACCTGCCAGTGGAAGGGATGCGATATCCAGATCATCGATACGCCCGGCCATGTGGATTTCACCATTGAGGTGGAACGCAGCCTGCGCGTTCTGGATGGCGCCGTGGGCGTTTTTTGTGCTGTCGGCGGCGTGGAGCCGCAGTCTGAGACGGTATGGCGCCAGGCCGATCGGTACCAGGTCCCCAAGATTGCCTTCATCAACAAACTGGATCGGATCGGGGCCGATTTTCTGGGAACGGTTCAGATGATGCGGGATCGCTTGAATGCCAAACCGTTGATTTTGCAGCTTCCGGTAGGGGCCGAAGATGGATTTCGCGGGGTGATCGACCTGATTCATATGCAGCAGATCAGTTGGGACGACGACAGCCTGGGCGCCGATTACCGGCCCGGTGACATTGATTCCGATCTGATGGACGATGCCGTCAGCTACCGCGATCAGCTGCTGGAGACCCTGGCCGAGGTGGACGATGGCATTATGGATGCGTACCTGGCCGACGAGGCCATTGAGGCCCAAGCCATTCTGGACGCCGTACACAAAGCGACGGTGGGTCTGGAACTGGTTCCTGTGCTGTGCGGCAGTGCACTCAAAAATAAAGGGGTCCAGCCGCTGCTGGATGCCATTGTCAGATATCTTCCCAGCCCTCTGGAGGTCCCGGCCATCAAGGGCGTCAATCCCGACACTGGGGAAGACGTCGTCTGCTGTCCCGACGAAAAGGCGCCCCTGGCGGCGCTGATTTTCAAGGTTTCCATGATTGAAGGTCGCAAGCTTTCCTATGTGAGGGTGTACAGCGGGAAGCTGATTGCCGGGTCCGACGCTTACAACTCCAGCCGCAACAAGAAGGAGAAGATGTCACGCATCTTAAAGATGCACGCCAACAAGCGTGAACGTGTAAACGAGGCCGGGCCGGGGGCCATTGTCGGTGTCGTGGGACTCAAGGGGTCGTCCACCGGGGAATCCCTGTGCCTGCCGGAACAGCCGGTGCTGCTGGAAAAGATGGATTTTTACGAACCGGTCATCTCCGTGGCCGTGGAACCCAAGACCCACAGCGATCAGGAAAAACTCCAGCAGGTGCTGGATAAATTCATGGCCGAAGATCCCACCTTGCGTGTCCGGGAAGACGAGGACACCGGTCAGACCATCTTGTCCGGCATGGGTGAACTGCACTTGGAAGTCATCACCAGCCGCATGCAGCGTGAATTCAATACCCAGGTCAATGTGGGCAAGCCCCAGGTGGTTTACCGGGAGACCATCGAATCCGCGGCCACCGGAAACGCCGTGTTCGACAAGGAAGTGGCCGGTACGCGGCATTACGGCGAGGTTTCGCTTCTGCTGGAGCCGCTTGCGCGGGGGGAGGGGAACCGTTTTACTTCCCGACTGGATGAGGAGGCGCTTCCATCGGCCTTTGTGGGAGCCGTTGAAAAAGGGGTCATGGAATCCCTGGAAAGCGGTATCCTCATGGGTTACCCGGTGGTGGATGTCAACGCCGTGCTCACCGGTGCCATGACCAAGGAATCCAGCGGCACGGAACTGGCCTTTACCGTGGCCGCCTCCATGGCTGTGCGTGAGGCCCTGTCGGTCGGGTCCGCTTTTCTTCTGGATCCCATCATGGCTGTCGAGGTCATCGTTCCCGAAGACTTCATGGGCGATGTCATCGGAGACCTCAACGCGCGCGGGGGTAAGATCGAGTCCATCGAACCCCGGCTCGGTGTCCAGACCATCAAGGCCACCGTTCCTCTGGCCCGGATGTTCGGCTACTCGACCAGCTTGCGATCCGCCACCCAGGGCCGCGGAACCTTTTCCATGCAGTTTTCCCGCTTTGATCGTGGCTGATTTTTATCAAACGGGGGTTGTGGCCGCATCGGTACGAACCACCAAGGCCGTCACCATTCACTTGACGCGCCATGAAAAAATGCCGTTCGGTTATGCGGCGCGACGGCTTGCATGATGGAACCCGTCTGCTTTCGGTTCCTGCGTATATATGAGCATCCATCAATAAAATTTCAATTTCTAAACAACCGTTTCGAGGAGCAATCATGAAAAACATCGTCGTAATCGGCGGGTCTGCCGCCGGGACAAAAGCGGCTGCAAAAGCAAAACGTCTCAATGAATTTGCCAACGTTACCATCATCCAGAAAGATCCGGACCTTTCGATGGCATCTTGCGGCTACCCCTATTATGTGGGCGGTGTTTTTGACAACCGTAACATGTTGCTGTGCACCCCGACCGGAGTGGTCCGCGATGCGACATTCTTTGGCAAGGCCAAGGGAATTACGGCCCTTGTACAGACGGAAGTCACCGCCATCAATCGCCAGGCGAAAGAAGTGACCTGCAAAGATTTGAAAAGTGGTGAAGAAAAACAGCTCGCCTACGATAAGCTGATCATCGCTACCGGGGCCAACCCCAATATGCCGCCTATCCCCAATATCGAGTTGGATGGCATTACCACCCTGCTCAGCATGGCAGACACCGACTACCTGCGCAAAATCCGGGATGAAAAAAAGGTGAAGAAAGCCGTCATCATCGGTGGTGGTTTGATCGGTGTGGAAACCTGTGAGGCCTTGCAGCTTTCCGGCATCGAGGTCACGGTGGTGGAATTGCTAGACCAGGTGCTTCCTTTCCTCGATTGGGAATTGGCGAAGCTGGTGGAAAACCATATGAAAGCCAAAGGTGCCCAGGTGCTGACCGCCACTGGCCTGAAGGCGTTCAACGGCGAGGGGGGCAGACTTACGGGTGTGACCTTGAATGATGGCACCGTGCTGGATTGTGAACTGGCCGTCATGGCCATCGGGGTGCGTCCCAACAGCGGCATGGCCGCCGGATGCGGACTCGAAATCGGTGCGTTTGGCGGCATCAGTGTTGACAACCATATGCAAACTTCGGATCCGGATATCTATGCGGCCGGTGACTGCATTGAAATCGACAACCTCAACACCGGCGGCAAAACCTTCAGCCCCATGGGTGATCTGGCCAATCTCCAGGGCCGCATCGCCGGTGAAAACGCCATGAAAGGCAATAGCGTTACCTTTCCGGGGACTTATCAAACCGGTATTTGTAAAATCTTCGATTTCAATGCCGGCTCAACCGGCCTGACCGAAAAGGCCGCCCAAAAAGCCGGGATCACGGACTATGAGGTGGCTGTCAATGCCAGCCCGGACAAACCGGGATTCATGGGCGCCAGGCTGTTGGTCTCCAAGATACTGGTCAGCACCAAGGATCAACGCATTTTGGGATACCAGTGTGTGGGGCCCGGGGACGTGAGCAAGCAACTGGCAAGTGCCGCCATCGCCATTAAGGGCCGGCTCAAGGTTGAGGATCTGGTCAATCTCGACCTGCCCTATGCACCGCCGTTCTCCCTGGCCATTGATCATTTCATCACCGCAGCACACATCATGCAGAACAAGCTCAAAGGGCGCATGGACGGCATCTCCGTGACGGAGGTATGGAAAAAAATTCAGAACAAGGAAGATGCCGTTTACTTTGATCTGCGAAGCCCGGAAGAGTATGAAGAGATGCACCTCGGCATCGGTGAAACCCTGATTCCCCTCGGTGCCCTGCGCGACAAGCTGGACGCGTTGCCGGCGGATAAGGATAAGGAAATTGTCTGTTATTGTAAAATCTCCATGCGCGGGTATGAGGCCGCCACCATTATGAACGCTCATGGCTATACAAACGTGAAGGTTATGGAAGGTGGCGTCATGGCCTGGCCGTACCCGCGGAAGAAATAGACCGCATCTGTCCGGAAACGGCACCTTTCATCCGATTCAGATTCTCGAAATTAAACGAGATGTCTCCGCTTTGGATCTGGGGGCAGCCTTGAATACGGGCGAGATTAACCATTTCCGGGCAGGCATAAATGTACCTGTTCACGAGGTAGAAGCAGCCAATACCTGTAAAGCACAGCCGGTAAGCGTTTGCATGGCGCCGCAGATGCACGGCTTCGGGCACGCAGACGTATGGGGCATACTTCAACTGCCCGGTAACAAAGCAGATACGGTGCCCTGTGAACGCTTACGCATAGATTACCTTTTTTTTCTGGTTCTTTTGAAATTCAAGTGGGTAAAAATGGATTAATGGTCAGCAAATCCAATTTACCAGTGAGCAAGTAAACAATAGTCTTAAAATGCTTACGTT
>PDWJ01003842.1_pt1 | contig 13914 bp, 10 predicted proteins | sample 1430881 | NCBI WGS metagenome assembly PDWJ01 (sample SAMN01162460, study PRJNA174530) | Oral metagenome, whole genome shotgun sequencing project. | biome: Marine environment; feature: Marine mammal; material: Swab sample of the gingival sulcus; isolation source: swab sample of gingival sulcus... | reverse complement strand
CGCCTTGTCGATCTGATCGAAAGGAATAAAATCCGCCATCCCCCTCAAGCCGCTCAACTTCGTGATCGCTGCCGTCAGGGTTGTCTTGCCATGGTCAATGTGCCCGATGGTCCCTACGTTTACGTGCGGCTTCGTCCTCTCAAATTTTTCCTTCGCCATTTCAGGATCCTCCTGTGAGCGGGGGCTTTCGCCCCAAACAAGGCAAAAGGCTTTGATCGTCAGGCAATAAGGCTAACCCAACAGGCGCTCAAAACCTAATGCGAATAATATATTGTGAATGTGGATCGTTACCAGCGGTAGTGAGCGAATGCCTTGTTGGCCTCCGCCATCTTGTGCGTATCCTCTCGCTTTTTGACCGAAGCGCCGCGCCCGTTGGCTGCATCCATCAGTTCGCCGGCCAGCTTGGCCCCAAACCCCTTTTCCCCACGACTGCGGGCGTAGCCGATGATCCAGCGGATGCCCAAAGCCGTCCTTCTTGACGGTCTCACCTCTGTGGGCACCTGATAAGTGGAACCACCCACGCGACGGGATTTTACCTCAATCACCGGCTTGACGTTTTCCAGCGCCTTTTCGAACACCTTGAGCGGATCCTCGTTGGTCTTCTCACCGATTATATCGAACGCTCCATATAGTAAAGACTCGGCGGCGCTCTTTTTGCCATCGCGCATCACCGAAGCGATGAACTTGGACACAAGCTTGCTGTTATATTTTACATCCGGGATAATCACCCGCTCGGGAACTTCTCTTCTTCTAGGCATAACTCACACCATCTCGATTGATTGTACTGATCAGACCAACTACTTCGGACGCTTGGCACCATATTTCGAACGCCCCTGCCGGCGGCCATCGACGCCCAGGGTATCCAGGGTTCCACGAACAATGTGATAGCGAACACCGGGCAAGTCCTTGACACGACCACCGCGAACGAGAACCACGGAGTGCTCCTGCAGATTGTGCCCGATGCCAGGGATGTAGGCGGTCACTTCAACACCGGTCGTCAAACGCACCCTGGCAACTTTACGCAAGGCCGAGTTCGGCTTTTTGGGGGTCGATGTATACACACGGGTACAAACGCCACGTTTTTGAGGCGCCGACTTCAATGCGGGGGTATTGGTCTTTTTCTGGACCCGTTTGCGCCCCTTGCGCACTAGCTGGTTGATTGTTGGCATGATATTCCCTTCAACTGGTCATTGTCTTCAATTTTCTTCGCGCACAGAAACTGGTTACGTATAGTTAGTCGATTCGATTGTCAAGCACTTTTTCACAGGGATGCGGTAAACGGCCATTTTATTATTCCTCGGCGGCTTCGACTGCCAGGTCCCGATAAGCCATAACACCCGTGCCTGCCGGGATGATGCGGCCCATAATGACGTTTTCCTTGAGACCGCGCAAAAAGTCCACAGCACCGGCAATGGAAGCGTCGGTCAAAACCTTGGTGGTCTCTTGAAAGGAGGCGGCCGAAATGAAGCTGTCCGTACTCAAGGACGCTTTGGTGATTCCCAGAATCAACGGTTCAGCCGTCGCCGGTTTACCACCTTCGGCAATAATGGCTTCGTTACTCTCTTCGAAAGCGATCTTGTCCACCTGCTCTTCCAGGATGAAATTCGTATCACCGACGTCAGTGACCTTGACCCGGCGCATCATCTGCCGAACAATCACTTCAATGTGCTTGTCGTTGATTCGCACACCCTGTAGACGGTAAACTTCCTGTACCTCGTTCACCAGATACTTGGCCAGTGCCACCTCGCCCTTGATCTTGAGGATGTCCTGGGGATTGGCGGCGCCGCCAATCAACGGCTCACCGGCCCGCACATAGTCGCCCTCATAAACGTTGATGTGCTTTCCGCGTGGAATCAGGTACTCCTTCTTGTCCCCGACGTCGACCGGTGTAATGGTAACCCGCTGTTTGCCCTTCTTGGTGGCCTTGGATATGGAAACATAACCGTCTATCTCGCTCAATACCGCCACTTCTTTCGGTTTCCTGACCTCGAAAAGTTCGGCAACACGGGGCAAACCACCGGTAATGTCCTTGGTTTTGGTCGTAGCCCGGGGCAGCTTGGCAACGACATCACCCGCCTGAACCGGATCGCCCTCCTCCACCATGACCACGGCATCCACCGGCAACATGTAACGGGCCATGCCGGATCCGGCAGACAATTTTGCCGTCTTCCCGTCTCCACCCTTGATCGAAATACGCGGCCGCTCTTCGGCGGTCTTGGACTCGATCACCGTACGGCTGGACTTACCGGTCACCGGATCCACCTTTTCCTGGATGGTTTTCCCCGGTATGAGGTCACCGAATTTAACTGAACCGGCGACCTCGGTAATGATTGGCGTGGTAAACGGGTCCCATACGGCCAGCAAGTCTCCCGGTTTGACCTCCTGCCCTTCCTTGACCACGATATGCGCACCGTAAATGACCGGACAGCGCTCACGTTCGCGGCCGGTCTCACCAACGATGGCAAACTCTCCACCCCGCCGGTTCATGACCACGATCTCGTTATCGGCGTTGGTCACCACATTGAGGTCCACAAACTTGATCTTGCCTGCGGTGCGGGCCCGGATGTCCGCCTGTTCGACGCGTCGGCTGGCGGTTCCACCGATGTGAAAGGTCCGCATGGTCAACTGGGTGCCCGGCTCGCCGATGGACTGGGCCGCCAGAATACCCACGGCCTGCCCCATATCCACCGTACGGCCATGGGCCAGATCACGCCCATAGCACTTTGCACAAACGCCGTATTTGGTACGGCAGGTCAGAACACTTCGGATCAGCACATTGCTGACCCCGGCATTCTCGATTTTCCGGGCATCGTTTTCATCGATCTCCCGACCGGCCGGCACCACGACCTCATCGGTAAAGGGGTCCAGGACGTCATGAACCGTCGTTCGCCCCAGAATACGTTCGCTGAGCCGCTGGATGACTTCACCGCCTTCGAGCAGGGGTTCCACTTCGACGCCCTGCAAGGTCCCGCAATCCGTCTCGACAACCGCACAATCCTGGGCGACATCGGCCAGGCGCCGCGTCAGATAACCGGAGTTGGCTGTTTTCAACGCGGTGTCCGCCAATCCTTTACGGGCACCATGGGTGGAGGTAAAATACTGCAACACCGACAGGCCTTCCCTGAAGTTGGCCTGGATCGGCGTTTCGATGATCTCTCCGGACGGCTTGGCCATCAGCCCGCGCATACCGGCCAACTGGCGCATCTGATCCTTGGACCCTCTGGCACCCGAATCGGCCATCATATAGATGGGGTTGAAACTTTCCGCCACCATGGCCTTGCCGCTGTCATCCAGACGCTGCCTCCCGTCTTCATCATACAGGGGCTGCACCTTCATGGCATCCATCATTTCGTTGGCCACGTCATCGGTTGCCTTGGCCCAGATATCCACGACCTTGTTGTACTTTTCTCCCTGGGTAATGAGGCCTTCGGTGTATTGCCTGCTGATCTCACCCACCTGATCGTCGGCCTGTTTGAGAATCGACCATTTTTTCTGGGGGATAATCATGGCGTCAATGGAAATGGAAAGACCGCCCCGGGTGGAATATTTATATCCGATGTCTTTAAGGCGGTCGGCCAGGATAACCGTCGCCTTGGGCCCCAGGTTCCGATAGACATAATCGATCAGGCCGCGCAAGGCGCCCTTGTCCATGACCTGATTGATAACATCGAAGGGAATTTCAGGCCGTCGCTCTAGCACCTGGAACAGATGAAAGCCCGTGTCGGATTCGAGAACCTCCGAGACGGTGTTTTCATCCAGGCTGAACAAATTCCGGGCATCTTCGGCGCTGATGCCGAAAACCCGCTGCAATTCATCGTCTTTCATCAGACCGATGTTGCCGTCGTTGGCCTTGTCCGGACTTTCCGAATACGCGGCCACCAGTTCTCTGAAATCGGTGCCACCGGAGGCTTGCCTGGCAGCTTTGGTCATCGTCTTTTCATCGGCCGCCTGAATGTGGCGCAACCGGATCACATCATCCTTGGGCATAATCTCCCACAAGAGGATGCGTCCCACGGTCGTTTCCACCCGCTGGTCGCCGATACGCACTTTTATTTGAGCATGCAGGTCCACAGCCTGATCGTCATAGGCCGCCCTTACCTCGGCGGGATTGGCGAACAGCTTCCCGGCGCCCTTGACCCCGTCCTTGCCGCGAGTCATATAATACAAGCCCAGCACGATATCCTGGCTGGGAACGATAATGGGGCTGCCGTTGGCCGGGCTGAGGATATTGTTGCTGGAGAGCATCAGTACCCGGGCCTCGATCTGAGACTCTACGGACAGGGGGACGTGAACGGCCATCTGGTCCCCGTCGAAATCGGCGTTGAAGGCCGTACATACCAAAGGATGCAATTGGATGGCCTTGCCTTCGATCAGATTCGGTTCAAAAGCCTGGATACCCAGCCGGTGCAGCGTCGGCGCACGGTTGAGCATCACCGGATACTCCCTGACCACCTCGTCCAGGGTATCCCACACTTCCGGCACCTCTCGTTCCACCATCTTTTTGGCGCTCTTGACCGTGGAGACCAAACCCTTTTGCTCAAGGCGATAATAAACGAAGGGCTTGAACAACTCCAATGCCATCTTCTTGGGCAAACCACACTGGTGCAGCCGCAAATCCGGCCCCACCGTAATAACGGTACGCCCGGAGTAGTCAACGCGCTTTCCCAGGAGGTTCTGGCGGAAACGCCCCTGCTTTCCTTTCAGGGTATCGCTCAGGGATTTCAGGGGACGCTTGTTGGTACCGGTGATAACCCGTCCATGGCGTCCGTTGTCGAAAAGAACATCGACGGACTCCTGGAGCATGCGCTTTTCATTGCGCACAATGATTTCAGGGGCCTTCAGATCCATCAGGCGTTTAAGCCGGTTATTGCGGTTGATCACCCGCCGGTACAAATCGTTCAGGTCCGACGTGGCGAATCGCCCGCCCTCAAGTGGAACCAGAGGTCTCAGGTCAGGGGGTAAAACGGGAATCACATCCATGATCATCCATATCGGCTCCAATCCCGAACGCATGAAAGCGTCTACGATTTTAAGCCGCTTGGACAACTTCTGGCGCTTGGCCACGCTGTTGGTGGCGCGAATCTCTTTGCGCAGTTCCTTGTACAATTCATTCAGTTCGATTCCTTCCAGCAGGGCCTTGACCGCTTCGGCACCGATACCGGCTTCGAATTTTCCCATACCGTAAGTATCAATGGCTTCCTGGTATTTTTCATCGGACAGCAATTGGCCCCGACTCAGATCGGTCCCCTTGGGGTCGATGACGATATAGGAGTCGAAATAAAGCACCTTCTCCATGTTTTTGAGTGTGATGTCGAGAAGGTTGCCGATCTTGCTGGGCAGACTCTTGAGGAACCAGATGTGGGATACGGGCGTGGCCAGTTCGATATGGCCCATGCGTTCACGCCGAACTTTGGACTGGATCACCTCCACACCGCATTTTTCACAGATCACACCGCGGTGTTTCATGCGCTTGTATTTACCGCAGTTGCATTCGTAATCTTTTGTTGGGCCAAATATCTTGGCACAAAACAGCCCGTCGCGCTCCGGCTTGAATGTCCGGTAGTTGATGGTTTCGGGCTTTTTTATCTCTCCATGGGACCATTGCCGTATCTGGTCCGAGGAGGCCAGCGATACTTTAACGCCGGTATAACGCCTGGGATCGGTCGGTTTTGAAAAAAAGTCATACAGGGTTTCCATAACTATATTCCTTTGAAGGCGTTAGGGATGAACAGGATAAACATCGCCTTTTTTTAAGTGATTATTCCTCCAGCAGGGACACATCCAGTCCCAGGCTCTGCAGTTCCTTGGTGAGCACCTTGAACGATTCGGGAATACCCGGCTCCAGAACGTTCTGTCCCTTGACGATTTTTTCGTACATGCGGGTCCGGCCGGCCATGTCATCCGACTTAACCGTCAAAAATTCCTGCAGGGCATAGGCCGCACCGTATGCCTCCATGGCCCAGACCTCCATTTCACCCAAACGCTGCCCCCCGAACTGCGCCTTGCCGCCCAGCGGCTGCTGGGTAACCAGGGAGTAGGGTCCGATCGAGCGGGCATGGATTTTGTCGTCGACCAAATGGTGAAGCTTGAGCATATACATGGTACCCACGGTAATCTTCTCTTTGAAGGGCTCACCGGTATGTCCGTTATACAAGGTGGTCTGGCCCGTCGGACTCAAGCCGCACTCGTTCAACAGTTTTTTTATCTCTTCTTCCTTTGCACCGTCGAATACTGGTGTGGCCATATGGACGCCATTGCGGTAGAAGGCCGCCAGATCTTTGACCGTATCGTCTTCCATCTCCTGCAGGTTGCCGGCGGCGTCACCGAAAATCGCATCCAGCTTCTCACGCAACGCCTGCACCTGATTGGCTTCGTAAAAATCATTGAGCTGATCGCCGAGCCCCTTGGCTGCACGCCCCAGATGAATTTCGAGAATCTGTCCGACATTCATGCGCGACGGGACACCCAGCGGGTTGAGCACCATATCCACGGGCTTGCCGTTGGCAAAATAGGGCATGTCCTCAATGGGCAGAATCCGGGAAACGACCCCCTTGTTGCCATGGCGGCCGGCCATTTTGTCACCCACGGACAGCTTGCGTTTCATGGCCACGTACACCTTGACCATTTTAATGACACCTGGCGAAAGTTCGTCACCACTTTCAAAGCGCCCCATTCGCCCTTCGAACTCTTCCCGGCAGCGCTCTACCTGGTCTCGGTACACATCCAGGACCTGGTGGACCTTTTCGGTAAGGGCGGCATCCTCGAATAGCAGGCCTTCGAGATTGGCCACGGGAATCTTCGCCAGGGTTCCGTTTTCGATGGCCGCGCCTTTGGCCAGATAGACCTTCTTTCCCTTTTTCACGGGAGCGGTGCATTTTTGGCCGACCAGCAGAGATTCCAGTTGGGAACGGACACTTTGCCCGATAATCCGGATTTCATCATCCTTGTTCTTTTCCATAGCGGTTATCTCGGAAGCCTCAATGGACTGGGTCCGCTCGTCTTTCTCGACCCCCCGACGGGAGAATACCTTGGCATCGATGACGATGCCTTCCACCCCCGGCGGCACACGCAAGGACGTATCTTTGACATCACCGGCCTTTTCTCCGAAAATTGCCCGCAGGAGTTTTTCTTCCGGCGACAACTGGGTCTCCCCCTTGGGTGTGATCTTGCCGACAAGGATATCCCCTTGCTTGACCTCGGCCCCAAGACGGATGATGCCGCTGTCATCAAGGTTACGCAAGGCTTCCTCACCCACATTGGGAATGTCGCGGGTCACCTCCTCCTTGCCCAGCTTGGTGTCCCGGGCAACGACTTCGAACTCTTCGATATGAACCGAGGTATATACGCCATCGCGGACCAGCCGCTCGCTGACCAGGATGGAATCTTCGAAGTTGTATCCCCCCCAGGGCATAAAAGCCACGGTGACGTTTTTGCCCAGGGCCAGCTCGCCCTGCTCCGTAGCCGGACCGTCGGCAATGATCTCTCCGGCGGTGACAAATTGGCCTTTGGTGACGATGGGACGCTGATTGAAACAGGTGTTCTGATTGGACCGCACAAATTTATGCAGATTATAGATGGTGACCTGTTTGTCGGCACCGTCTTCGGATGAATCGTGCTTCAACACGATCCGGGAGGCATCCACGTCCACCACTTCTCCATCCCGCCCGGCGACGATGGTGACACCGGAGTCCTTGGCGACCACACCTTCGATACCCGTACCGACCAAAGGTGCCTCGGCCTTGATCAGCGGCACTGCCTGCCGCTGCATGTTGGATCCCATCAGGGCGCGGTTGGCGTCATCGTTTTCCAGAAACGGAATCAGGGAGGCAGAAACACTCACCAATTGATTTGGTGAGATATCCATCAATTCGATCTTGTCCCGTTCGACCATCATGAGTTCGCCGGCCACCCGCGACGTCACCGTCGGGTTGACATACCGATTGTCTTCATCGATCGGCGCATTGGCCTGGGCAATGGGGTGGTCCTTCTCTTCGAAAGCACTCAGAAAACGGACTTCCTTGGAAACGGTGGCGTTTTCCACATGGCGGTACGGGGTTTCGATAAATCCGAAATCATTCACCTTGGCGTAGGTGCTCAGCGAAACGATGAGGCCGATATTGGGTCCTTCCGGCGTTTCGATGGGGCAAATCCGGCCGTAGTGGGAGGGATGCACGTCACGAACTTCGAAGCCGGCCCGTTCACGGGTCAACCCCCCCGGTCCCAATGCACTCAGACGCCGCTTGTGGGTGGTTTCCGACAGCGGGTTGGTCTTGTCCATGAACTGACTCAACTGACTGGTTCCGAAGAATTCCTTGACCACCGCCGATACCGGTTTGGGATTGACCAGGTCGTGGGGCATGAGGGCGTCGACTTCCTGAAGGCTCATACGCTCCTTGATGGCGCGCTCCATGCGCACCAACCCGATGCGATACTGGTTTTCGAGCAGCTCACCCACGGCGCGTACGCGCCGGTTGCCCAGGTGGTCGATATCATCGACCACACCCTGGGTATCCCGCAGTTCAACCAGGGTTTTGGCCGTCAACAGGATGTCTTCCTTGCGCAGGGTGCGGACATTGACCGGCGTGTCGATACCCAACCGCAGGTTGATTTTGAGCCGCCCCACCCCGGACAGGTCGTAATAGGAAGATTTGAAAAACAGGTGGTCGAGAAAATCCTGGGCCACCTCCGGGGTCGCCGGATTACCGGGCCGCAGCAGGCGGTAAATTTCAATCAGAGCTTCTTCCTTGGTGGCGACCTTGTCAAGAAGCAGGGTTTTACGAATGGAATCGCTGCTTGATGCGCCGTCCACATACAGGGTTTCGAACTCCCGGATGCCGGTATCCTCGAATTTCTTGAGCAATGCTTCGTCGACCAGATCGCTGGCCTGGGCCAGCACCTCTCCGGTTTCAGGATCGGTCACGGTAACGGCGACGGCTTTATCGAGCACATCCTCGCGTTCCAAAGGGATCCGGTCGAAATTGGCGGCGGCCATCTGTTTGAGTGCCCGCTGAGTGAACATGCGTCCTTTTTTGACAAGTACGTCACCGCTTTGCGGATCAACCACATCTTTGGTGGCCCGGCTGCCCTTGAGCATATCGGGCACAAAACCACGAAAGTATGCCTGACCGTCGAGGAATATTTTTTCGGTGGTGTAAAAATAACTCAGCAGATCTTCCGCGGAATATCCGAAGGCTTTGAACAAAACGGTGACCGGGAACTTCCGGCGGCGATCAATGCGGATGTATACGATGTCTTTGGGATCAATCTCCAAATCGATCCACGATCCGCGTACCGGAATGATCCGTGAACTGTAAATGATCTTGCCGCTGGAATGGCTCTTGCCTTTGTCGTGATCGAAAAATACGCCGGAGGAACGATGCAACTGGCTGACAACGACACGCTCTGTTCCATTGATGATGAAGGTACCTTTGGCTGTCATCAGCGGAATGGTGCCGAAGTAAATCTCCTGCTCCTTGATATCCCGGATGTTGGATACCCCGGTATCTTTGTCGGTATCGTAGACCACCAGGCGGATCGTTATCCGAACCGGCAATTCGTAGGTCATGCCGCGGTGGACACACTCTTCCTCACTATGCTTGACATCCGCAAATCGATAAGACACAAACTCCAGAGAAGCGCTGCCCGTAAAATCCTTGATCGGAAACACGGACTTGAAAACGGCCTGCAAACCGATGTCCTCCCGATTTTCGGGAGCCACGTTCATTTGTAAAAATCGCTGATACGAATCGCGTTGCATACCGATCAGATCAGGAATTTCTACAATTTTTTTTATTTTGCCGAAACTTTTTCGAATTCTCTTGTTCGCCGTAGGTCTTTTCGACATGGCAACTCCGATAGGTAATTAGGAATATGAAAATGGGACCAAAGGCCTTGACAGCCTTTGCACCCCATTTCCAAATTCAATGCATTTTTATTGTACAGACAGATAGTTATGCATCTTTCTGGCAGCCTGCGCCAAACAAAACTACTTGAGTTCGACCTGAGCTCCGGCCTCTTCAAGCTGGGCCTGAATCTTTTCGGCCTCTTCCTTGGGAACACCCTCTTTGACCGGTTTGGGCGCTTCGTCAACCAGCGCCTTGGCTTCTTTGAGTCCCAGTCCGGTAATGGCGCGGACTTCTTTGATGACGGCGATTTTCTTGTCGCCGGCAGCGGTCAGGACAACATCGAATTCGTTCTTTTCTTCAGCAGCGGCACCAGCACCGCCATCACCGGCAGGACCGGCGGCCATCATGGCAACCGGAGCGGCTGCGGAAACGCCGAATTTTTCTTCCATCTCCTTAACCATTTCGGAGAGTTCCAGAACAGACATGTTGGCAATGAATTCGATGACATCTTCTTTGGTAATATCAGCCATTGTTTATTTTTCCTCCAGATAAATTGAACCTTGCAAAATTGAATGTAGTTGGGTTGGGCAAATCGATCAGGCCTGGGCCTCTTTTTCGTCTTTGATTGCCTGAAGCACTTTAACAAAGCGTCTGGGCACGTCGCTGAGGGCGGTAACCAGTGAAGTCGGAACGGCGTTCATGGCCGACAACACCTGAGCCAGCAGGACTTCGCGGGACGGCAGGGCCGACAGCGCAACAATGCCGTCATTGTCAATAACCGATCCATTGAGCACACCGGCCTTGATTTCGAGTTTTTTATTCTCTTTGGCGAAATCCACAAGCACTTTGGCCGGTGCGACGGGGTCGTCACTACTCAGGGCGACGGCACTGGGTCCCTTGAAGAGATCCTTTATCTGGCCGACGTCGTTGCCTTCCGAAGCCCGTGTGAGCAGCGAGTTCTTGACCACCTGATATTCGGTGTTGGCTTCCCTGAGCTTGCGTCTGAGCGAATTCATCGCCTCTACGTCCAAGCCCTTATAGTCCGTCAGAACGACGATGGTCGATTTTTCCAGGCGCCCCTGAAGATCTTCGGCAATTCTCTTTTTTTCATTAATATCCAAAGCTTGCTTACACCCCCTTCCTTAATCTGCAAAAACCGGAGGACACATGATGACGTTGATTGAGTTAAGTCCTTCTTGTCGATGCATCCGAACCGGATGCGATGCTGCCTTCTGGGGAAGGGCTCATGAAACGATTCAACTCCGCCTCGGCAGGCCGGTATAAACCGATTATACACGCGGTCCCGGTATCCAAACGGGTCCTTGTGAACCTACGATCTTTGACAGTGTGATTGAGCAGGCTTTTAGAGAAAACCTGCGATGCCCGCCGCCGGAATAAACATGCGGCGGCGGATAAAAATATTATTTAACCAAATCTTTGACCAGTGAGGTATCGATTTTTATCCCCGGCCCCATGGTTGTGGAAACGGCAATGCCTTTCAGGTAGGTGCCTTTGCTCGAAGATGGTTTCAATTTCAGGATCATATCGAGAAACGCGGATATATTTTCAACAAGTTTTTGGGAGCCAAAAGAGACCTTGCCCATGGGAGCATGCACAATCCCGGCCTTTTCTACACGGAATTCGATCTTTCCAGCCTTGAGTTCCTGTACCGTTTTGGCGACATCGAAAGTAACCGTACCGGTCTTGGCATTGGGCATCAACCCCCGGGGCCCAAGCAACCGACCAATTTTACCGACCGTTCCCATCATATCCGGTGTGGCGATGGCTTTATCGAATCCGAACCACCCCTCCTTGATTTTTTCGACCAGTTCTTCATTGCCCACGAATTCGGCACCGGCCTCCTTGGCCTCGTTTTCCTTCTCGCCCTTGGCGAAAACCAGGACCTTGACATCCTTGCCAAGTCCGTTGGGGAGCACGACGGTACCCCGGACCATCTGGTCGGCATGCCTCGGATCGACACCCAGCTTAACGGCCACATCCACGGTTTCATCGAATTTGGCGTACGAAGCGGAGATGGCCGTATCAATGGCCTCCGAAAAGTCGTATCGCCGGGTTGATTCGATTTTGCTTGTAGAGTCCTTGTATTTTTTACCACGCTTCGGCATTTTACCTATTACTCCTTGAAATTTAATCACGCAGTGCCGTCGATTGATTGTCGGCCGGCGTATCCGGGTCGGCAGTCAGGCATCAGACCCAAAAGCTATTTCACTTCAATGCCCATGCTTCTGGCCGTGCCGCTGATGATTTTACAGGCGGCGGCCATATCGTTGGCGTTGAGGTCCTCCATCTTGATTTTGGCAATCTCTTCGACCTGGGCCATTGTCACTTTTCCCACCCGGTCACGTTTGGGATCACCGGCACCCTTGGCGACCTTGGCCGCTTTTTTCAACAGCACAGCAGCCGGTGGGGTTTTGGTGATAAAGGTAAACGAACGATCCTGAAAGACGGTAATGACAACAGGTATGATCATCCCCGCATCGTTTGCCGTTCGAGCGTTGAACGCCTTGCAAAAATCCATGATGTTCACGCCGTGCTGCCCAAGGGCCGGGCCGATGGGAGGTGACGGATTTGCCTTGCCTGCTTCAACCTGAAGCTTGATTAGTGCCATTACCTTTTTAGCCATTTTTCGATCAATTCCCTTATTGATGGTTATCTTGCAGCGGTCCTACCGAAACGCCGCCGCGGCATGGTTAAAGTTTGGTGACCTGGACGAAATCCAGTTCAACCGGCGTGGATCGGCCAAAAATACTGACCAGCACCTTTATTTTGCCTTTTTCCGGATTGACCTCTTCGACGGTACCATTGAAATTGGTGAAAGGACCGTCGATGACCCTGATCTCGTCACCGGTTTCAAAATAGTATTTGGGCTGTGGCTGGTTTTTACCCGCTTCCATTCGGTTCAGAATGGTGTTGGCCTCTTCCTCCGAAATGGGCGTCGGTTTCTCCCGCCCCCCGAGAAAACCGGTTACCTTGGGTGTATTGTTGACGATGTGCCACGTTTCGTCATCAAGTTCCATCTTTACAAGCAAATACCCGGGATAGAACTTACGCGAAGAGGTCCTGCGCTTCCCTTTTACCAGTTCCACAACCTCCTCGGTGGGAACAAGAACTTCATCGAACTTGTCCGGGTTGGGCGAAGTGGCGACTTTTTCTTCGAGCGAAGCTTTGACCTTGTTCTCGAATCCGGAATAGACATGCACGATGTACCATTTTTTAGCCACGTTAAACGCTCCTGCGTTATTGCAGTACCGAACGAATCAAACCGGAGAGCACCAGATCGACAAGGCCGAGAAACATCGAAATAATCGTCACGATGACCACAACGACCACGGTGGAACCCATAGTCTGCTTGCGAGATGGCCAGGTAACCTTCTTCAATTCCACCTTGACTTCGCGAAGAAACTGAATGGATTTGTCGATGAAGTTTTTCTCTTTGGCAACTGCAGGTTTACTTACCGGCGTATAGGCCTTTTTCACCGCTGGCGCGGCATCACTCGTTGCCGTAGCATCCTGACCGGCCTTGACAGCGGACTGGGCTTTTTTTGCCTTCCTCACCGGGTCTTTTTTCTTAAGTAACCGTCCCATTACACCCCGTTTAATCAACGGCGCCCGCTGACAGCCCCTTACCGTACCGTCAACCGGCGCCATTGTCAGAACCTCTATTTAGATTGGCAGGCCAGGAGGGATTCGAACCCCCAACACCCGGATTTGGAGTCCGGTGCTCTACCAATTCGAGCTACTGGCCTGCATAAACCCTCACGACTATTAGGATATCGGACTACTTTGTTTCCTTATGAGGCGTATGCTTCCTGCAAAAACGACAGTATTTGTTAAACTCCAATTTGTCAGGCGTCGTCCGCTTATTCTTGGTCGTGGTATAATTCCGGCGCTTACACTCCGCACAGGCCAGTGTTATGATAATTCTCACTTGAAAGAGCTCCTTGGTATCTTATTCGATAATTTCGCTGACGACACCGGCACCGACCGTACGGCCACCTTCGCGGATCGCGAAGCGAAGCTCTTTTTCCATGGCGATCGGCGTGATCAA
>PDWJ01003841.1_pt1 | contig 13920 bp, 13 predicted proteins | sample 1430881 | NCBI WGS metagenome assembly PDWJ01 (sample SAMN01162460, study PRJNA174530) | Oral metagenome, whole genome shotgun sequencing project. | biome: Marine environment; feature: Marine mammal; material: Swab sample of the gingival sulcus; isolation source: swab sample of gingival sulcus... | reverse complement strand
TTACCTGACCTACAAGAATTTATTCCTGCAGAAAGTACATTCTCAGATACAACAAAAGAGGATTTCACTCAAACAGGAACAGGGAAATTTGATGTCTCAGCAGACTTAAATAATACAGAAATAGATACTAATGTTATGGCTCAAGCAGTACAAACTGTTTTAAGGCGTGATTCTTAGACTTTAAAGCAAAAGGTGTGGGGGAATGACAAGAAATAAATACGATGAAGTACCTGAAGACGAATTGTGGTCTAAATATAAAAAGAAATCTGACCCAACAATAAGAGAATATTTCATTATAAAATATGCTCCATTGGTAAAGTATGTTGCGGGGAAAATTTCAGTAGGCATGCCTACCAATGTTGAATTTGATGATTTAGTTGGTTATGGTGTTTTTGGCTTATTAGATGCTATAGAAAAGTATGACTTAGAAAAAAAGGTAAAGTTCAATACCTACGCTGTAAACAGAATTCGTGGAGCTATCTTTGATGAGCTTAGAGCAATTGACTGGGTTCCAAGATCAGTACGACAAAAAAGTAGAGAAATAGAAGAAACAATAGCAATGCTTGAGGGTAGATTGGGTCGTTCCGCTTCAAACGAAGAAATTGCAGCGGAAATGGGTCTAAGTTTGGAAGATTATAACGGACTTTTATTAAAAGTTTCTACAACCAGTGTTGTTTCTTTAACCGATTTAAAATTTTCAACTGATGATGCAGAAGAATTTTCTGTAGGAGACATAATTGAAGCCCCTTCATCGCTTAATCCGGATGTTATAGTAGAAAGAGATGAAATCAAAAAAATCGTTTTACAGTCTTTAAAAGAATTACCTGATAGAGAAAAGAAAGTTCTGATCATGTACTACTACGAAGAAATGACTCTTAAAGAAATTGGAAAGGTTTTAGGTGTTACTGAGTCAAGAGTCTCTCAGATACATACAAGTTCAATATTAAAATTAAAAGCCAAACTTTCTAATGTTAGCAAAGGAATAAAATAGGGGGAGTAATGGTTAAGCTTGAACAAATCAAAGAAAAAATGACAGAAATGCATGATTTGGATTCTAGTCGTTTTTTTATTGATATTAGCGGAGGAACCCTAGATGAAGCACTGGAAAACGCCGCAGTACAACTTGGAGTATCAACCTCGGCTATAGAGTATGAAGTATTACAAAAAGGTGTTTCAGGTTTTTTTGCAATATTTCCAAAAGACTGGAAAATTCGAGCTTATGAAACTACAAAGGCAAAGAAAGCAAAGAAAGACGAAGGTGAAGCTTCTGAAGATGCAGCAACACAAGAAGAAGTCGTTCTGGATAGAGACGGAACAACACACATACTATGTGCAGAAGGCGGTGTATATCTAAAAGTAACCGCTCCGTCAGGTTTAGGACATGAGGCAACACTCAATGATGCTCTTGAAAAATTTAATGAAAGAAACCTTCCTGCTCCTCCAAATGAGACAATACAAGAAGTCATAGATGCACAAAGTGGTGAATATGTAAGAGTAGCTCCGTTCCAAAGAATCATGGGAAATGACGCTACAATGTCAGTTAATATCAGTGATGATGAAATGTCAGCTTACCTCTATGCAACACCACCGGGAAATGGCGGTTTAGACTTATCCAAAGAAAAAATTATAGCATTCTTAAAAAACAACAGAATCGTTGCAGGTATAGATGAAGAGAGAATTCAAGCATTCCAAGATGATCCTGTTTACCGAGAAGACTATCTTGTTGCAGAAGGAATCCCGCCTAAAAACGGAAATGATGCAAAAATCATATATAATTTTGAAATTGATACAACTAGAGTTCATCTACAAGAAAATAAATCAGGAAAAATAGACTTTAAAGAATTAAACATTATTCAAAATGTTGTAGAAGGTCAGCCTGTTGCTCAAAAAGTACCTGCAGAAAGAGGTAAGGGCGGTAAAACCGTTACAGGTAAATATCTCGAAGCTTCAAATGGTAAGGATATACCCATGCCATTGGGAAAAAATACCAAAGTTGCAGATGACGGCTTAACAATAGTTGCAGAAGTAAACGGTCAAGTTCTCTTAGTAAAAAATAAAATTACTGTTCAAGAAATTTATGTGGTTGAAGGTGATGTTTCAATACGAACAGGAAATATAACATTCTTAGGCTCTGTATTTGTAAACGGTAATGTTGATGATGGTTTTGTTATAAAGGCGTCAGGAAACATCGAAGTAAAGGGTACAGTAGGGCGTGCAGAACTTGATACTGAAGGTGATATTGTTGTTAGTCAGGGAATTATAGGTAAAGAAGGCGGTTCTATTAAAGCCGGAAAATCTATATGGTCCAAATTCATTCAGAATACAGAAACAGTTGAAGCCGGTGATATGGTTGTTGTTTCTGACGGTATTATAAAGTCTAATGTAATAGCTAATAATAAAATTATATGTAAAGGTAAACGAGCCGACATTATCGGTGGAAAACTTAGTGCTGTTCATTCTATTTCAGCTAGAAACCTGGGTAGTATTTCCGGTGGAAACGATACAGTGCTTAGTGTTGGCTTCGATCCTAAAAGCAAAGAGCGTTTGTCATTCTTATTACAAAAGCAAGAAATGGATCAATCCAGCTTAGAAGAAGTTAAGTTAAACTTAGCAAGTTTGGAAGATTTAAAAACCCGTCGAGGAGAACTTCCTAAAGACAAGGCAGAATCTTACAAAAAGATGAGCGATTACAAGTATACGGTAGAAACTGAAATTCACGAAGTTCAAAAAGAAATAAATCAAATAAGAGAATATTTAGCAACTATAAAGAGTAAGGGAAGAGTTTCCGCATCAGGAAATGTTTATACCGGTGTTAGAATTGTTATTAGAGACACAGTAGAAGATATAAGAACAGACTGCAAAGCAACAACATTCTACCTTGAAAAAGGAATTGTACGATACGGAAAATATGAAGAAGACGATAGCGAAGATCTAAAGAAGGTGCCTAGTGGCTATTCATCCAATTGATTTACAGACACTATATGCTCAAATGGAAAAAGTTGGTAGACAGCAAGGAGCTGAGCAACAAGCTCTTGCAAATTCACAAGATGCCAAGAAGACGAAAAATAAATTGGATGCAGAAAAACGACTTAGTACTGTACAGCTTGTAGAACAAGGTGGGCAGGAAAGCATGAAGATAAATGAAGACGCACATAAAGATCAAGAGCAAGAAAAAACCAAAAAGAAACGGAAAGATGAAGAATTGGAAGAAGAAGATGAAACAAATAATGGCGAAGAGTACATCAAAGACCCGTATTTAGGTCAAAAGGTTGATATTTCAGGTTAACATATGTTCGGTCTTGCAATAGCTTTACTCATCATAAATATTATACTAATGATTTCTCTCTATCTTAAACTTTCAAAAAAGTTTTCTAAGACGAATTTAATTCGTGAAATGAAAAACGATGCTCAAAATCTTCTTACAACTATTGCATTTCAAACAGATCGCTCTGTAACCGTCATAGAAGAAAAAATCAAAGAAGTGAATGCAGTAAAAGCAGAATTGGAAAAAACTATTTTTTTGGCAGAAGAAGAAATTAAAAGAAAAAAGCATCAAGCTGAAGTAATTAATGAACTTTCAAATAATACATCAACACAAACACAAGCAATAAATATAAGCACTATAAAACAGAACGAAGAACAAGCCCCGAAAAATCCGGCAGTACAAATATATACAAAGCAAAGACTAGCAAAACCACAAATTCAAAACGCTAAGATTAAACAGAGTTTTCAAGATCAAATAATTGAAATGGCAAAAAACGGGCTTTCAATAGAAATGATTTCTGAAAAAATTCCTCTTCCAATGGGCGAAATTGAATTAATTATCTCAATGCACACTTAGTCTAAAACCAACTATTTTAGTAAATCAAGTTTCCTTGTATTTTCCTCATAAATGATGTATAATTGTTAAAATGTTAAAACTTAAAATATTAGAACTTGAAACTAAGGAGATTTTATGAAAATAAGTAACAAATATAAAGTACTATTAAAAACAATTTTAATTGATTTTTCGATTTTAATACTAGCAGGCTTCTTTTTAAATAGCTGTGCAAGTTTAGAAAAGAATAACAATGAGAAGCAAAGCAATCCTTATGAATTTAAACTTGAAAAACCACAAAGTAATGAACTAAATCTACTTAGTAATGAATTAATCAATGTGAAAATAAGCTTTGATGAAAAGAAAGTAAATTCTGAAAAGAGTTATTTTGCAATTCTTATTGATAACAAATTAACCAGCACTAAGTACAGTCGTCAATTTACATCTCCTTATGAAGATAAGTTTAATTCAAATAGTTTTAAAGAAGGAAGTCACACAATTGACTATCTTTTAATGCCTTCAAACAGCACAAATACTAATCAAGCTCGGGCAGGGCTTAGAATCAAAATAAATGTAGCGGATACTTTTAATGATAAGGATATTCAAAGTATTAATTCTTGCGTAAATGAAATGATACAATACATACAAAAAAACAATGCAGAAAAATTTTCAGCTCTCTTTATTCAAAAAGAACAATGCAAAGAATTAGAAAAAAATATAAGTGAAGATAAAAATGCTAAGGAAGAGGCAAAAGAATTTGCAAAGAATATAGCCTCTAATAAATTTTCAAAAAATTCTAAAAAAGGTTTTATATATTTACAGAATCTACTTGAACAAAATAACGCAGACAAAAGCACAGTAGAATTCAAGATGTGCTATAAGGGTGAATTACAATTTAAATATGGCAACACTAAGGTCATTCAAATTACGACAATTATGCAAAGTGATAAATTTTATCCTGTAGCAAAATGTAGTTTCATTATAATTAAAGGGAAGGCTTATCTAGTAAAATTTGAACCTATAGATCAATTTATACCAAGATAAAAAACAAACAAAGAGAAACAAAAAAAGGATATGCTAATATTTTAATATATTGCATATCCTTTTTTATAAATACTTAATTAAAGCTATAACAGCTTAATCTTATTAACTTAAGTTATTTTTTGAAACGCTTAACTTTTTTTGTAGTTGTCATTTCTAGAGGTTCATCCAAATAAGTTATTCTTGTAATTCTTTGGTAAGGTAAAAGTTTCTTGTTTACATCTTCAATGATTTTATCAATTTCTGCATGTACAAGCTTATCGCCATCAGAACTACCACGAGAAACAGACAGTTTTTTATAAAGTTCGTCTGCAGGATAAACCATAACTTCAACTTCTTCATCAAGCTCACCCTCATGAGCTGTGTAACCGGCTGCAGTAATTTGCTCAATTTCATTGTAATAAAGTTGGAATCGATTTTCTATTTCTTCGGGAAAAACATTCTTACCTCCGGCAGTAACTATCAAGTTTTTAGCTCTACCGCATAAGTACAAGTAATTTTCTTCATCAATCCAACCTAGGTCACCGGTTTGTAGCCAACCGTCTTCCGATAAAACCTTTGCAGTTTCTTCAGGCATATTGTAGTAACCCTGCATAACCATAGGACCTCTTACTACAATTTCTCCTACACCGTTTTCATCTTTATCAACGATTTTCATTTCCATGTGAGGAGCAAAGAATCTACCTACACTTTCAATTTTAAAATGTTCTTTAGGGTTAAGCGCAATAATTGGAGATGTTTCGGTTAAGCCATAGCCCTGAATAAAGTCTATACCAAATTCATTGTAAGCTCTAAAAACATTGGGAGATAAAGGTCCTCCACCACAAATAGCAATTCTAATTGAGCTTAAGCCGGCTTTATCCAAAACACCCTTGAACATAGATTTTCCTATATTACATTTAAAGAATTTTTTGAATACATAAGAAATACCCATTAAGAATTTAATGAGAGCAAAAACGACAACTCCCTTCGATTTTACACCTTTCATAATGCCTGCAAGAATTTTATTAAAGAGCAACGGAACGCCTAAAAGCATTGTTATTTTACCTTCTCTCAATTCTTTAAGCATTTTTGATACCGCAAGACTTTTACCAAATACCAATTCAGAACCAACTGAAAGAGCTTCAATAAAGACAGCTAACATTGTGTATGAATGATGTAAAGGCAAAAGAGCATAAAAAACATCTGTGTGAAAAATATTCAAATTAGTTTGGGCTATATAACAATCCGAAACTAAGTTTTTATGACTTAAGACAACACCCTTTGGAGTGCCTGTAGTTCCCGAAGTGAATAGTATAGCTGCAGTATCATTTTCACTTGCCTTTGCTAAGTTGACTTCAGTTTTAGGCTGTAAATTATAGATATACAAGTCTTCATGCTTTTTACTTAATGAATAAAGCTTACCAATATATTTTTCACTTTTTGCTTTTTCGGAAAAATATTCAAATTTTTCTAAATCGACAAAAAACAAAACAGGTTTTGCTGTTTTTAAAAGCATCTCAATTTCTTCGTTGGGTAGACCGTAGTCTATTGGAACAATTACAGCTCCCGCAAAAAGCGTAGCAAGATAGGCAACAGCCCACTCAGGAGAATTTTTACCTGAAATTGCTACATGACTTCCCTTTGTAACTCCATTCTCTGTCATCCAAGAGGCTAATTTTTTTATTGTATTCAGAGCCTCTGAATATGAAAGCGTAACTCTATCCGGCTCAAATACTGTAAGACAATTTCTGTTTGGATATCTTTCTGCACTTATTTCAAACATTTCAGGAATTGTTGGCCACTCTCCTGAAAAGGTTTTTCCACGCCAAGCGTCTAAAAAGGCCCATGGGCGTTTATTCAATTTCGCCATTTTTATACCTCTCTTAAAAAGATAAAATATTCTAATTTCACTTAGAATTAGACCCGATAAATATATTAGAGGTTGCAAAATTTATGAAAAAGATTGTTTTTTTTACTTTATTCCTAGTTTTATGTATAAGTTGTGTTAGTACTCAAGAAAAAGTGGATTCTCCAAGATTAAGATTTGTCAATGAAGCCTACAAGTACCTTAAAGTACCATACAAATATGCAGGTTCAAGCAAGACCGGTATGGATTGCTCAGGCTTAATTATGCGTTCTGCTTTAGACTCTTTAAACAAATCCTTACCAAGAAGAGCCTCAGCAATAGCATCTTATGCAAAAAAAATTGATAATGCAGATATTCAACCCGGAGACTTACTGTTCTTCGTAACCTTTGGAAATAAAATCTCGCATGTAGCTATCTATATTGGAGACGGCGAGTTTATTCATGCGGCATCAGCAGGTCCAAAGACAGGAGTTATTATATCTTCTCTTAATGAAAAATATTGGAAAAAGACATTCCGCTTTGCAGGCAGAATTCTACCTAAAGAAAATATTTTTGATTAGCTTTATATATTTTTAAGACTCTTTTAAAGATAGTCATTTTACTAAGGCTTATCTACTAGACAAAAACTAAAATCTAACTTATGCTCTGACTATATATTTATAAATATTGTCTAATAATTTATTAAGGAGTTTTTATGGAATTGAATAAATTTATCGACCACACACTTTTAAAGCCAATGGCAAAAAAAGAAGACATTATTAAAATTTGTAATGAAGCAAAAGAATATAACTTTGCATCTGTTTGCGTTAATCCATGTAATGTAAAACTTATCAAGGAAGAATTAAAGGGTTCTGATGTTAAAGTTTGTAGTGTTATTTCTTTTCCTTTTGGAACAAGTTCCACTGAAATTAAAGTCGCCGAAGCAAAACAAGCAATAAGTGCCGGTGCTGATGAAATTGATATGGTTATAAATGTTGGAAAGCTTTTAGAAAATGATTTAGCATATACTGAAAATGAAATTAAACAAATTACAAAGGCTTGCCATGATGGTAACGCAATCTTGAAAGTTATTGTTGAAACTTGTTACTTAGAAGAAGAAAATATAAAGGCTATTTGTGAGATTATAGAAAATACAAATGCAGACTTTATAAAAACTTCTACAGGCTACGGAACTAGAGGAGCTTCACTTGAAGATATTAAGCTATTTAAAAAGTATCTAAAAAAAGATACAAAAATAAAGGCTTCCGGTGGAATCAGAAGTAAAGAAGACGCTCTTAAATATATAGACTTAGGCTGTTCGAGAATAGGAACAAGCTCAGGCATAAAAATTGTAACTGACTAAGTTGCAATAAAAAAAGCCTTGTCGTGTAATTAAGTTTTTATAAAGCTTAAGACGACAAGGCTTTTCTGTTTTAAAATAAAGTTTGATATAAAGTTTAATTTAACTACTTATACTTCTACTTTTTTGTCAAATAACCAGGTTGTTAAAACGAAGAAACCCACAGCAATTAATAATGTAAATATTGTTATTACCATAAAAACAGGAATTGACTGAGTTTGCACAATATAATTACCATTATGAAATTGCAATAGCTTTATATCCATATACTGAACTAAAGACCATTTTCTACTTAAGTAAGCTCCTAACCTTATAATTCTATCATAAATCAAAATTAGTAATATCACAGTTACAATTTGTCCAAGTTTTTTTCTTCTGATAAAAGATCGTGTAAGAGCTTTTACGCACATGAAAACTGTTCCGATAAGAAAAAACATAGAAATCACACTTAACAAGAAATAAAGAACCGGCACTATATTAAGCACAAAGATATTGTATAAAATTGCACCAAGTATCGAAAAAAAAGTCGGCTCAGAATTTGACAGCATAGGACTCAAAGCTTCTATATTGTTATAAATTTGAACGCCATTGTTTACATTATCTACATAAAGTGTGTACAACTGTGTTGTCAGAAAAATAAGTATAAAGACGAATGAAATTACTGAATAAATCAAAAATTCCACAAAACCGGCAAGGATTCTACCGCCAATAATTTCATAACTTTTAACCGGAATAGTAAGCATTAAATAATTTGTGTCTTTGTATAACAGCTCGTCTACATGCCCGTTACTACAAGTAAAAAACGAAACAAAAGGCACACATGCAAGAGACATAAATGTTAAAATTGACCATAGTGGAATTGTAGAATTATTTGCGCTTCCCGGTGGAAAAACATTTCCCGTTAGCATCAATATCAATGTGCCAAATGATAAAACAAGCATGCTTCCTGCCAGCACAAAAATAGAGTTTCTTCTTCGTCTTAATTCATATTTAAAAATTCTTCCCATAAAATTCTCCTAGTATTTATACGCCAAAGACATCAAGATAAATTTGGTAGATTGACTTTTCTCTAGTTGTTCTTAAATCTTCAGCATCGCCCTCAAGTACAATTTCACCGTTATTTAAAAATGCAACATCATTAAAGACATGCTCTATGTCAGAGACAAGATGAGTTGTAATTAAAATAGCACTGTTTTCTGACCATGTTTTTATAATAGTTTTAATAATTTGCTCTCTAGCAACAGGGTCTGTACCGCCAAGAGGTTCATCTAAAATATACAATCTAGCAGCCCTTGAAAAGCTAAGAGTTAGATTAAGTTTTTCTATCATACCCTTAGACATAGTCTTTACTGTTTGCTTTGGATTTAACTTCATGAAGTCCAGCATTTCAAAAGCTTTCTTCTTATCGAAGTCCTCAAAAAAATCAGCATAAAAATTAATTGCATTTTCTGAGTTCATCCAAGGATATACAACATTCTTATCAGGAAGAAACGAAACTATTAATTATAATATAAATTGAACCATGAGTTAGAATAAAAGTTGAACATTTTTACTGTAAAAATAACAATAAAAACCTACCTAATATTCTTGTAATAGACTTTGAATCTTAGCAAGCTAGACTAGCTTACCATCCATAAAGTTCAAAAAGGCTAAACAAAGCACCTGAAAAACACATAAAAAGGGGCAAAATATCTTATACTAGAGCAAAAAACTCACTAAAAATTACGAAATTTTACTGAATATTTAAAACCATTTTCCAATTGTGAGTGTATTTTGACCACTAGAAAAAGTCCACTCTTTACCAATGAAAGCAGGTTTATCTTCATCTTGCATATAAGTTGCAATCTGTAAGCCGTTACCAAATTTTGCAATAATACTTTTATCACTTGTATTTAATTCAGTTATACCGGAACCAACTTGAATATTAGCTGGAATTAAATATAAGAAGGCTTTATTATTTACATTGCTACCACAAAGTATGAAGCTTTTTAAATCTTTGTTATAATAAAAACTACAATCATCAAAATTGTTATCTATATTTTTTTTAAAGGTTTCTGATAATATGTATATTTGATTGTCTGTATTTTTAGCGACAAATAAAACATTATTGTCTTTTGGAAACATTTTTAAAATTTTATAATCATTATTATTAGCTGACCAATGCTCTCCATCTGATGACATAAAATATCCTTTTTTGTTAAAGGCAACTGCATAAAATATATTGTTACACACACATATATCTTTTAAATAAACTAAATCCTTATGATTTTCATTATAAAAATCTTCCATTCCTTCAAAATCTTTTTTATCATATTGTTCAAGCCCTCCTGAAATTGAAGCATTGATCCATTCATTATTCTTCCTAATTTTAATATAATCTTGAGTTCGTGGATAGCATACTAATTCAACTTTTTCATTTCTACAATATTTTGGCTGAGAATTCATCTTACCTTGAGGTAAATCTTCATGTATAGTTGTGATATTATTGCCATACATATAATATTCTTTTGCTGTTTTTGTATTAATTATGCATAATGATTCATGTGATAATCCTGAGCAATACCAATCATTATCTCCTTCTAAATTTGGCTGTTCAGAATTTTTTATCCAATTGATGCAATCTTTTGATGTCCATAGTTCTTTCGTGCCTTTTTTTATTGCATAAAAATTATTTTGATAAGTAATTATATAAATGTATGGTGTAAAATTTTTTGGAGTTATTTTTTTAAAAGAAATACCTCTATCATCTGAATAATAATAGGTATTATATTTATCGTAATCTATATTTGAAGAATTTCCGCCACCATCTTTTAAAGTTACAATAATTTTATTGTCGGAAGTTGCACAAACAGCAATAACACTAAAATTTTCTAATTCAATTTTATTTTCACTAATTGCGTTTCCTAGAGGAAGCTCAAATCCACCATTTGCTTTGACGCATCCTGTTAAAAATAAACTTAATATACTAAGTCCGGCTATATTTTTTATTTGTTTAGTATTCATTAATTTCCTCCAAACTTCTATATCATTATTATAATCCTTATAACTTAATTCGTCAATCCCAAATTCAAATGGCTCATTTGGATTATACTGTCTATAGTTATGCCCCATGTAAATTATTTGATCTCCAATATTTGGGTTATCACTAACTAAACTTGCTACCGACTTTTGAAAATAAATTACTTTAGCCGATAAATTTTCGATAAAAGCATCAAGTGCAACAAGCTTTTTTGTAAAACTAATTGCCGGAATATTTTCATCTTTACCTGCATGTCTACAAAGTTCAAGAGAATCTTCTAATGTAGTAATAGTTTTCTGAATATTTTGTGTTTCTTTCCAAGTTATACCCGACCAAGAATAACACAAACCCTTTTTCCATCCACCAACAGTTTCTGTCATCAGTACCCAGTCTCCCTTATTTGCTTTTATAGCTCCAAGAACTTCTCCTTTAATTATAACTACTGTGCTGGTTGTTGGAACGCTATGTACTGTACCTAAATACTTTGGTGTTGAATAACTTGCTATTTCTCTAACATCTCTTGCGTTTAAACTGTTTGATTTTAATCGGTGTAATCCACGAATTTCTGAATCCTTATATATTATATAATCAGTTCGTATTAAATCAAAAGAAGCATGTGTTCTGCCACCACCAATTTTTAATCCATTAGTTTTTAAATCAACTATGAAATTTTTTATAGGATATTTACATATTAATTTTTCATTTCTAAAAGCTCGAAATAGATTATTTTTTGAAAATGTGAAAATCCAATGAATAAAATCACCAGACTCATCAATTACATCAAGTATAATAGGTTCTAATCCTAAAAGTTCTATTTTAAGTTTATCACTTTCTTTTTCAAAATAAATCTTAACATTAAATGTTTCCAGTAAGCCTTTATAATCATCATCAGCTACACCATCCCATTTTCGCCATAAAGAAAAAGAAACATCATTAAAATTATTTTCATGATCAATTACACCACAACCAAATGGGAAATATAGTGCATTTCCCACAACGCCTTTTACAATTTGAACATCATCTGTCAATTTAATATCATTACCAAAATAATTAACACTTGTTTGCATTTATTGTCTCCTTATTTTTTAGGGTAACGATTTTTTATTTCTTTTACTTTAGTAATCCATTCTTGCTTTTCGATTTCGCCTCTTTGCCATTTATAAAATAATGGATCTGCCTCATTTTGAAAAGCGTATCTTCTTAAATTAGACACATGTTCATTGTATTCATCTTTTGTGATAAGCCCTGTCTCAAGTAATTCTTCTTGTGTTTTTGATCGTGGGTAGTCGGCATCATCATCAAGATATTGGGTAGGCTCTAAAGTTATTAAACCTGCTTCCCATTTCTCGGCTTCCGTCATGTCTTCAAAGTCAGAGCCATCAGCATTTAACTTTTTACCTTTAGGGATTTCTTCAAAGCTCTCTTCAATTAATTGAGCTAAGGGCTTTTTAATCCCGTTTGTTAAATCTGAATAAATACGGATGTCTTCATTTTCTTGTGGTTGATAGCTTTTTAATTCGGTTATTGTAATTCCTTGCTTTTCTTTTTGTGGGAGTTTACCACAAAAAATAGCCATTATTTTATTGTCTTTAATTTCAGCATACATTTTACTCATTTTCTTATCTCCTTGTTTTTTATTCTTCAACTAAAAGCCAATGAATGGTCGATTTGTTGATTGGGTGGTTATCGTTGTCAGTTGGCAATATTCTTGAAACATCAAAATCAATACTTGTTACCCCTTTTGAGTGATAGTTGTTATCGACATCCCATAAGTCCCATGATGACATGTTTGTTTTGAATAGATTATTTGTTTGACCAAAATGCATGTTCCAAGAACCGTCATGTATTATGTACCCTTTGATATTTCTTATCGCATCCCCCTGCACTCCAGTATTGAAAGGTAAAGCGTTCTTTCCTGTGGTTCGGAAGAACAAACCGTCCCATGGAAGTTTGATCCATCTGTAGCCTTCAAATTGAAGTACATCAGCAGGTCTTGGAAAATGGATAATTGTTCCATCCGGAAGCTCAAGGTCCGGATATTGAATCCAAGGTGTTGATTGAAAAAAAGTTATTAAGGTTGATTTTATTTCTTTTTTTGATTGAGTTAACATATTTTCTAGGTTATTAGCAATTAAAGACTCTGCATTTATAATTAAGTCTTGAATTTCTTGTTTCTTTTGCTCGTTAAAACTTTCTATATCAGACTTTTCTTCTGCAATATAATTATTTACTTCTTGCTTTGTTTGCTCAATTGCCAGTTCTAAATTTTGCTGTTGTGTTTTCAATTCATCTGAAATATAATCTTTAGAATCTTGCTTTATTTCTGCTATTACTGTATCATTCATTTCTTTAATTGCAGAATCAATGAATAAGCTTCTAAAATCAACATACGCTTTGAGTAAATCTTCTATAGCCTTAGCTAATGTTTCAATCGTATACATTTAAACTCCTTGTACTGCCTTAATAAAAACATATCTTCCGTCATTGCCTATTTTAGTTGGTCGTAACTGCCAACCTAAAATATCATCAATTCCTGTATTAAAATTTTTTTTTACATATTCAGTGAATTCGGGGAATATATCTGGACTAAAAGGCATCCCATTACACTCTAAAAAACCATGCTTGTAATCATTGTCATAGAACTCTTTAATTTCCCCAAGTGGACTATCAAATTTTTGTATTACTTTTAGTGCATCTACCTTAGCTATTTTTTTAGCCTCTTTTTCATGTTCGACAAAAAAACAATCATTGTCATTTATTACTTCAGTGAAATCAACAAGACCAAGACCTCCACTGCCTTTTTCACCTCTAAAATGAAAAATGTTTCCATTAAAATCAACAATGATAAAACAACC
>PDWJ01003840.1_pt1 | contig 13921 bp, 11 predicted proteins | sample 1430881 | NCBI WGS metagenome assembly PDWJ01 (sample SAMN01162460, study PRJNA174530) | Oral metagenome, whole genome shotgun sequencing project. | biome: Marine environment; feature: Marine mammal; material: Swab sample of the gingival sulcus; isolation source: swab sample of gingival sulcus... | reverse complement strand
AGAACCATGCTTGTTACCAATTGTAATTTTGAATTTATGCCTCGATGGGTAAAAGATTTGGGGTATGAATCTTATGTGGAATTATGCCAATATGATGTACCTTTATCGGCAGATATTTTGGACCGATACAAAGTTTTTGCCACTTCCTTGCCCGAAAGATTAAAAATAAAGGTTCATAATTTTAAGAAGATAAAGGAGGTAAAGCCCTTTGTAAGACCTGTTTTTGAATTGATAAATTCCACTTACACTGATATTTATGGATTCACTAAAATTTCTCAGGAGGAAGCAGACGAATTTGGAGAACGATTTTTACCTCTATTGAATCCAAAACTGATAAAAATCGTTACCAATGCCAAAAATGAAGTCATTGCTTTTGTAATTGCCATGCCAGATTTAAGCCGAGCCATGAAGAGGGCAAAGGGGAGGTTGTTCCCTTTGGGTTGGTATCACATTTTTAAGGCATCGAAAAAATCTGATATTTTAATGTTGCTTTTGGGAGCTATTCGCAACGATATGCAACGAAAAGGGGTAGATGGTATTTTGGCGGTACATTTGATTAAATCTGCATTGAAAATTGGTTTTAAGTCTATGGATAGCCATTTAATAATGCGTGATAATAAAAAGATGCGTAACGAAATCGAACGCCTAAAAGGTTTTAAAATGTATAAAGAATATACCATTTTTTCTAAGGATATTTAAATGTCTTAGATTAAAAAGGCAAAAGAACAACCGAAAACAAAGCCTAAAAAATATCCATAGAGCCATGAACTAAAAAAAAGAAATCGTCTAAAAAGCAATTTTAGACGATTTCTTACATTTTATTTTACCAATCTATCCAATACCCATTTGATAAGGTTTTGTTCCGATTGATTGTGGTCTTTTGAAAACTCACCTCTTTTTCTATTGGCAATCACACAATTGACAGTTAGTGCCTTATGTCCTAATAGTTTTGATAATCCATAAATTGCAGATGTTTCCATCTCGAAATTAGAAACGCCCAAATTCGTTAAGGTGTCTAAAAACTGACTATCTAAAGATTTTAATCGTAACTGACGACCTTGTGGACCATAAAATCCAGGGAAAGTAGCCGTATTTCCGTGATATTTAGCGTCTTTATAATAATGTAAGAGCTCTTTTGAACATTCCGAGAAATAAAGCATTTTTTTGACTTTTTCGTAAGGGAATTTGTCCAAAAAGTTTTTTGAAAACTCATTTTCAAACTCATAGTCGGCGTAATAATGGAGTAGTCCATCTAACCCCACAGCATTTTCGGAAACCAACATCTCATCTACTTCTACTTCGGGGCTATTACTTCCGCAGGTTCCCAATCGGAAAATTTCAAGTGATTTTTTTTCGGATTTTATTTCTTTTTTGTCTAAATCAATATTGACCAATGCATCCAATTCGTTCATTACAATATCAATGTTTTCCGTTCCAATTCCACTTGACATTACCGTGATTCTCTCACCACGCAATATTCCAGTGTGAGTATAAAATTCTCGTTTGTTTTTTTTGACTTCAATTTTGTCAAAATGCTTTGATACCTTTGTTACTCGATCTGGATCGCCTACCAATATAATTTTTTCAGCGATGTCTTCTGGTCGTAAATTTAAGTGATAGATACTTCCATCGCTATTTACGATTAATTCTGATGATGCTAAATTACTAATCATAACTTTTTATTTTTTTATCCACCTACTCGTTTGGTTTTATAGCCCATTTCGTGTAGGATATTCATTATTTTTTCACGATTATTTCCTTGGATAATAATACTTCCATTCTTTTCCGAACCACCTATGCCAAGGGCAGATTTTATTTTTTTAGAAATAGCTTTTAGCTCCTCTTCTGTTCCTTCGAAGCCTTCGATAATAGTAACGGGTTTACCATTTCTTCCTTTTTTTTCATACTTACAAATCAGAGGTTCTATTTGTATAGATTTTTCTTCGGGTATTTCAAAATCCTGCTCTTCGTGGTCAGGAAATAAATTTTTCAATTGATCTCTTAAATCCATAGTCCAAAGTTACATCTTTTTAAGAGACTATACAATGATTTTTCTCATAATGCTTAGTGGGTTTTATAACCTAATGATGAATCATGCAACGATTGACGAGGTTACTATATTATGACATAGTCCAATTGTTTATTCATTTAATTTTCGTAATTTTACGCTATCAATTTAATTAGTAAAAAATATGAAAGCAATAGAAAAATTAGCAAAGTTAAGAGCAGTAATGTCGAGAGAAGGTGTAGATGCGTTTGTGGTATATTCGGCAGATCCTCATATGAGCGAATATCTCCCTGAAGAATGGCAAGAAAGAAGTTGGTTATCAGGTTTTACAGGTTCGGCTGGTTTTGTGGTCGTTACCAAAGATAAGGCTTGTCTTTGGACAGATGGTCGTTATTTTGTTCAGGCACCTCAGGAGTTGGCTGGTTCTTCTATTGAACTAATGAAAGACGGTGTGGAAGGAACACCTCATTATATCGATTGGTTAATTTCAGAATTACCAAAAAATGGAAAAGTAGCGGTAAATGCTTTAGCGACGGCTCATGCCAATTGGGAAATGCTTAAAAATAAACTCAGCAAAAAAGGATTAAGTTTAGTTAATCAACCATTATTAAAGGAGATTTGGACGGATAGAAATTCGGACGTTCAGAAAAATCCTATTTTCGTTCACCCTGTGGATAGAGCAGGAAAATCGGTGGTGGATAAATTGACTGATATTAGACAAGCCATGAAAAAGCAAGAAACAACGGCTCATATTATGGGAAGTTTGGATGATGTGGCTTGGACATTGAACTTAAGAGGAAGTGATGTGGAATGTAATCCTGTTTTTTTAGGGTATGTTTTAGTGAAATTAGACCAAGCGATTTTATTTGTTGATACCGAAAAACTCAATGATGAGGCAAAAGCTTTAATGCAAGAATCAGGTGTTGAAATTAAGGAATATGATGAGTTTTTCAGTGTTTTAAACGAACTGAAAGATGAAACCGTTTTAGTTTCTGCAACCACAAATCAGTCGGTGTTTGATTGTTTAGAAAAAAATAATACCATAAAAGTGGCTTCTGTACCTGCGAATTTAATGAAGGCTCAAAAAAATGAGGCTGAATTAGCAGGATTTAGAACGGTAATGGAGAGAGATGGTGTGGCAATGGTTAAGTTTTTGTATTGGCTAACGCATAATGTAGGTAAAGAAAAAATGACCGAATATTCTGTGGGACAAAAATTAAGAAGTTTCCGTGCAGAGGGAGAAAATTTTGTTGGAGAAAGTTTTGGAAGTATTGTTGGTTATCAATGTAATGGTGCGATTGTGCATTATTCGGCGAAGGAAAACGATTGCAAAGAAATCACCAATGATGGTAGTATTTTAATTGATTCTGGTGGTCAGTATTTAGAGGGAACAACCGATATTACGAGAACTTTAGCTTTGGGAGCCATTTCCGATGATTTCAAACGAGATACGACTTTGGTATTAAAAGGAATGATTCAGTTATCAATGGTGAAATTTCCAAAAGGAACAAAAGGAGTGCATTTAGATGCGATTGCGAGAATGCCTTTATGGAAAAATGGTAAAGATTATGCCCACGGAACAGGACACGGAGTAGGGAGTTTTATGAATGTTCACGAAGGACCTCAAAATATTAGAAAAGATATGAACAACCAAGATTTATTATTAGGAATGGTTTGTTCTAATGAACCGGGATTTTATTTAGAGAATCAATATGGTATTCGTCATGAAAATTTAGTTGCTGTAAGAGAGGCAGAAACAACAGGAAGTGGCTCGTTTTATGAGTTTGAAACACTTACGATTTGTCCATTTTTCAATGATACTTTAATGGTTGAATTACTGACCGATGAGGAGAAAAATTGGTTGAATAATTACCACGAATTATGTAGAGAGAAATTAGAAAAACACTTAGAAGGCGATGTAAAATCTTGGTTTTTAGATTTGGTAAAACCGATTTAATAAATGAAAGCCACTCTTATAAAAATAACACTGATATTAGTTATTGTTTTTGCTTTTTCGAGTTGTAAAAAACAAAAAGAATTGAACCTTATCGAAAAAGATAAGGTGGAAGTCAGTTCTCCAGAAAAGGTTAAAGAAGATAAAATTATTGGTGTTTACTATACAGGAGACTTAGAGTATTTTCTTTGTGTTGACTTAAAATTAAGACTTCAAAAGCCTGAAATAATGACACTTTATTCATTAGAGTTTAAAAATAATGGAATACTTTCTATAAAGGATTTAACAGGAGTACACACTTGTGCTTTGGGTCTTGCATTTTTTGAAAAAGCCGAATGGAAAGCCAAGGGGGATGATATTTATGAATTGACTTTTAATGGTAATTATAATGATTTAGAAAATAAATTCTACAGAAAGGTAGAATATCGTTTAGTTGATTTAGAAAATGGAGATAAAGAGTTGAAATTTGTTAAAATTTTGGAAACCAATGAGCCTTTAATAGAAAATTAGTCAATATTTTTTTGTAAATTAGCCACATAATTAATAAAAAAAATATGAAAAAGTTATTTACGCTATTTATTTTAGCAATGTCAATGAGTGTTTATGCACAAGAATCTGTATTATTAAGGTTGAATTACCAAAAAGGAGATAAGTATCGTGTAAAAGCGGTGATGAAACAAACAATGTCGATGATGACCAATAATATAGAAGCTGTTTCTATGCAAGAAGTGGTAGGTATAAAGGGCGATAAAACTACGCTAAATTCAACCACAGATAAATTTGTGATGGATATGAATAAAATGGGACAGGCGGTACATTACGATTCTTCAATGGACGAAAAAGAGATGGATCAAATGGCAAAAACAATGCACACACAAATGAAGCCTTATATTACTTCTACTTTTTCTGTAACTTATGATAATTTAGGAAATATAATGGATGCTAAGTTGGTCAAAGGAACAGGAAATTTAGAGCAGTTTAAACAAGGCTTGAGTGTAGGTACTGTTTATCCAAAAGAGGCGGTAAAAGTAGGTTCTCAATGGACAGATAAAAATAATATCAATGGATTTGATTATACTAAAACCTATACAGTTGATAAAATAGATAAGAACTTTGTGTATGTTAAAGTGCTTGTTAAAATTTCAGGTATGGGAGGAACAGGAACAGGTGATGGTATGATGAAAATTGATAAAAATACTGGCTTGATGGTAAGTGCTACTTCAAAAAATACCATTAGTGCAATGGGACAAGAAATAAAAACAGAAGCGACTATTACGAATACGAAATTATAATTTTTTTAAAAATAGAGTTTTATGGGGTTAAGATTTTTCTTAATCCCTTTTTTTTCGTAAATTGGCAAAAATAATTTTTAAGAAATAAAATTTAATAATAGAAAATAAAATGAAAGAAGTATTTATAGTATCGGCTGCAAGAACACCGATAGGAAGTTTTTTGGGAAGTTTAGCGGGTGTTCCAGCTACGAAATTAGGAGCAGTAGCTATTAAAGGAGCTTTGGATAAGGCAAATTTAGACGCTAATCTCGTAGAAGAAGTATATATGGGGAATGTTTTACAGGCAGGAGAAGGTCAAGCACCAGCGAGACAATCGGCTTTAGGAGCAGGACTTTCTAATGAAACACCTTGTACAACAGTAAATAAAGTTTGTTCTTCGGGAATGAAAGCCGTAATGATGGCTACACAAGCCATTAAAGCAGGAGATGCAGATGTTGTAGTAGCAGGAGGAATGGAAAATATGAGTAGCGTTCCGCATTATTACAACACCAGAAATGCCACTAAATTAGGTGATGTTAAATTAAAAGACGGAATGGTTCTGGACGGACTTACCGATGTGTATAACAAAGTACATATGGGAGTTTGTGCAGAGAAATGTGCCGAAGAATATGGAATTTCAAGAGAAGAGCAAGATGCTTTTGCAGTGCAATCTTATGAGCGTTCGGCGAAAGCGTGGAGCGAAGGAAAATTCAAAGATGAGGTAGTGCCAGTGGAAATTCCACAGAGAAGGGGAGAGCCTGTTATTTTTGCAGAAGATGAAGAATATAAAAATGTGAAATTCGATAAAATTCCAAAATTACCAACGGTTTTCAAAAGAGAAAACGGAACGGTTACTCCAGCAAATGCCTCTACACTAAATGATGGAGCATCAGCGTTGGTATTGATGTCAAAAGAAAAAATGGAAGCATTAGGCTTAAAACCATTAGCGAAAATCGTTGCTTATGCCGATGCAGCTCAAGAGCCAGAATGGTTCACGACAGCACCAGCAAAAGCATTGAATAAAGCCTTAGATAAAGCGAGTTTAGCGATTTCTGATGTGGATTTCTTTGAATTTAACGAGGCATTTTCTGTGGTTGGTTTAGCCAATAATAAAATTTTAGGATTAGATGCAGATAAAGTAAATGTAAACGGAGGAGCTGTTTCTTTAGGACATCCATTAGGAAACTCAGGATCGAGAATTATTTGTACTTTGGTCAATGTATTGAAACAAAATAACGCTAAATTAGGTGCTGCAGCCATTTGTAATGGTGGTGGTGGAGCATCTGCTATCGTTATTGAAAAGTGTTAATAAAAAAAACTGAGAGGATTTCACCCTTTCAGTTAAAAAAGTCGGACAACATTTCGTTATCCGACTTTTTTAATTTTGAAAGTTTGATTGTTTTATCCAATTTCAATACCATTTTCTACTTTATCATCTGGCGTTACGAAAGAGAGTTTTCCGTCAGGTTTGTTGGTAAGAAGCAACATTCCTTGCGACTCTATTCCTCGGATTTTTCTCGGTGCTAGATTTACTAAAATCATCGCTTGTTTTCCTACCACTTCTTCTGGTGAGAAACTTTCTGCAATTCCAGATACAACCGTTCTTACATCAATTCCTGTATCTACTTTTAGTTTTAATAATCTATCGGCTTTCTCTACTTTCTCAGCCTCCAAAATTGTACAAGTTCTTAAATCTATTTTGGTAAAATCATCAAATGAAATTTCTTCTTTCATAGGTTTAGCGTTAGGGTTTGTTTTTTGATTATTAAGTTTTGTTTGTTCTAATTTTTCAATTTGTGCATCGATTGTTTTATCCTCTATTTTAGAAAATAATAATGGCATTTTATTGATTTCGTGACCAACTTCTAAGAGATAGCTTTCAAAAATTTCATTCCAATTTTTCTCTGCTAAATTCAATCCTTTTCGCATTTTTTCGGCGGTGAAAGGTAAAAATGGTTCACAAACATAAGCCAACGCTCCTGCGACTTGTAAGGCACAAAACATCTGTGTTTGTACTCTTTTAGGATTGTCTTTAATCACTTTCCAAGGCTCTTCATCGGCTAAGTATTTATTCCCTAACCTTGCCAAGTTCATCATCTCTGCCAAAGCATCACGGAAACGATATTCCTCTAAACATTGGGTAATTTTGGAAGGTACTTTTCTAATCGCTTCATAAAGGTCTTTATCTACCTGTTCAAAAGTACCAAATTGAGGAACTTTCCCTTCGTAATATTTCTGAGTTAAAACACTTACTCTATTAATAAAGTTTCCAAAAATACCAACCAACTCAGAATTGTTTTTCGTTTGGAAATCTTTCCAAGTAAAGTTATTATCTTTGGTTTCAGGAGCAGAAGAAAGCAATGCGTATCTCAATACATCTTGCTGATTTGGAAATTCTTCCACATATTCATTTGCCCAAACTGCCCAATTTCTTGAAGTAGAAATTTTGTCATTTTCAAGGTTTAAAAATTCAAATGCAGGGACATTCACAGGCATATTATAATCGCCGTGAGCCTTCATCATACTTGGGAAAATAATACAATGGAAAACAATATTATCCTTTCCAATAAAATGTACTAAATCGCTATTGTCTCCTTGCCAATATTCCTTCCAATCTTTTCCGTTTTTCTTTGCCCATTCTTGGGTGAAAGAGATATAACCAATCGGTGCATCAAACCACACATAAAGCACTTTTCCTTCGGCATCATCTAATGGAACAGGAACTCCCCAATTCAAATCTCTGGTCATTGCACGAGGTTTTAAACCATCATTCAACCAAGACTTTACTTGACCATAAACATTCGGTTTCCAATCTTTTTGGTGTCCTTTGATAATCCATTCGTTTAGGAAGTCTTCGTATTCATTTAGTGGTAAATACCAGTTTTTGGTTTCCTTTCTCACAGGTATATTTCCACTTAAAGCCGATTTTGGATTAATCAGTTCCGTAGGCGAAAGTGCAGAACCACATTTCTCACATTGGTCGCCATAAGCACCATCATTTTCACATTTTGGGCAAGTTCCCACAATATAACGGTCGGCTAAAAATTCTTTTGCCTCTTCGTCATAATATTGTTCCGAAACTTCTTCCTGAAATACCCCTTTATTATAAAGTGTTTTGAAAAAATCCTGACTTACCTCCTTGTGTTTTTCCGAAGTCGTCCTTGAATATTCATCAAAAGAAATCCCCAAATCTTCAAATGATTTTTTGATAATTTGGTGGTATCTATCGACAATATCTTGTGGAGTAACGCCTTCTTTTTTGGCTCTAATGGTAATCGGAATTCCGTGTTCATCAGAACCACAAATAAAAGCCACATCGTTACCTAATTTTCGTTGAAATCTCGCATAGACATCTGCTGGAATATAAACACCCGCCAAATGCCCAATATGAACAGGTCCATTAGCATAAGGCAAGGCCGCTGTAATCAGTTTTTTTCTTGACATTCTATCTTCTTTTTTGCAAATGTAATAAATTCAATAAAAAATCAGACTGAAAGAGGTGGTTTAATTTTAATTTTTATTACTTTTGTCCAAATTGAAAAATTAAGAGTGAAATCAAGGATTGTTTTTGGGATAAAATCGAATTTATCAGTTGATAATAAGCAATTTTACGCTCAAAAATGAAAATAATACCGATAATCAATACTGTTGATTGTCGGTTTTTTGTTATTTAAAATAAAAAAAATAAAAGATATGAGCAATACCTACAAATCAGCAGGAGTAGATAAGGAAGAAGGTTACAAAACCGTTGACAAAATTAAATCAGCCGTTGCTGAAACACACAACAAAAATGTACTGAACAATTTAGGAAGTTTTGGAGCATTTTATGAAATTGGTGGTTATAAAAACCCTGTTTTAGTGAGTGGAACAGATGGCGTGGGAACAAAACTGAAAATCGCTTTGGATACCAAAAAATACGATTCTATCGGTATTGATTGTTTTGCAATGTGTGCCAATGATATTGTTTGCCACGGAGCGAAACCTTTGTTCTTTTTAGATTATTTGGCTTGTGGAAAATTGGATTCCGATGTAGCCTCTGAAATCGTAATGGGTATCGTAAACGCTTGTAAAGACAACGAATGTGCTTTAATTGGTGGTGAAACTGCCGAAATGCCGGGAATGTACCAAATTGGAGATTATGATGTGGCAGGTTTTTGTGTAGGAATTGTAGAAAAAGAGGAAGTGATAGACGGTTCTAAAATCAAAAAAGGAGATAAAATTATTGCTTTACCAAGTTCAGGATTTCATTCTAATGGGTTTTCTTTGGTGAGAAAAGTTTTCCCTGATTTTAATGAAGAGTTTGAAGGTAAACCAATTCACGAAACGCTTTTAGTACCTACAAAATTATATTATCAAGATATTAAAAAATTAATGGAGAATATTACACTAAGTGGTATTGCTCACATTACAGGAGGTGGATTGTACGAGAATGTACCAAGAATTATCGCTGATGGTTTATGTGCTGAAATTAAGGCTGATACCATTAAAATTTCAAGTATTATGTTGGAGTTGGAAAAACGAGGAAATATAGAAAGAAAAGAAATGTTCGGAACTTTCAATATGGGTGTAGGAATGGTAGTTGTCGTAGATGAATCAATGGAAGAGAAAGCCTTATCACTGATTAAAGGTGCTTATACTATTGGTGAAATTACCGAAAATGCTGATGAGAAAATTGTATTAATTTAGTAGAATCAAGATATGAGAACCAAGAGTCAAGATAATTTTAGTCTTGTGTCTTGGTTCTTGACTCTTACATCTCAATAAAATGAAAAATATACTTGTTTTAGTTTCAGGGTCGGGAACGAATTTAGAACGCATTATTGATTGTACCAATAATGGTGAGATTTCCGATGCGAAAGTCAGTTTAGTGGTTGCCGATAGGGAATGTTTTGGTTTGCAAAGAGCCGAAAATCATCAGATTGAAAATCATTTAATTAAAAGAGGAAAGGATTTTTGTAAAAATTTAGACCAAATTATTCCTCAAAACACCGACTTGATTGTTTGTGCAGGATTTTTGTCGATTATCACACCTGAATTTTGTGAAAAATGGCAAGGGAAGATTATTAATATTCATCCGTCCTTATTGCCAAAATTTGGAGGTAAAGGAATGTGGGGAATGAATGTTCATCAAGCTGTTTTAGATGCCCAAGAAAAAGAAAGTGGTGCAACGGTGCATTTCGTAACGAGTGGAATAGATGAAGGCGAAATTATTTTGCAAGGAAAAATCCCTGTGGAAGAAAACGATACGCCCGATACACTTGCCCAAAAGGTGCATTTGGTAGAATATGATATTTTTCCAAAAGCCATTGAAAAGGTCTTGAATGGTTAAAGCGTGAGAAAATTAGCGTGAAAAATTCCCCTCTAAAAAGAGGGGTGCCCGATAGGGCGGGGTGTGTCAATGATTGAAAGATGAAAAAAATATTTTTAACACATATTGATGGAATAGAAATTTTTAGAAGAAAAATTGATACATTACCTAAAAATAAAAATTTAAAGGATAGAGCGAGGACTTTAAGAAAGGCTGGGGTTTTGTCGGAAGTAATTTTTTGGAAACAAGTTAGAAATAAAAGTTTTCATCAATTTGATTTTGATAGACAAAGAATAATAGGAAATTATATTGTTGATTTTTATATTAAATCTTTGGGGTTGGCTATTGAAATAGATGCTTCAAGCCACGACTTTAAGGAAGAATATGATGATAAAAGACAACAGTATTTAGAATCGCTGAATGTGATGGTGTATAGAATTGCAGATTTTCGTGTGAAAAATGATATAGATAATGTAATGAAAGAATTGGAAGATTATATTATTCAACATTTTTCTTCAAAATAGATTGCCTAACACCCCGCCTTCGGCACCCCTCTTTCAAAAAGAGGGGAATAAAAAATAAAAATATGAAAAAAAGAGTGTTAAATGCGATATCATTTGTAGTAATGACACTTGTTGTAATAAGTTGTAATGTACAAAATAAAAACGATATCGTAAATATCCCTGATGCAAACTTTAAAAATTATTTAGTAGGTGATAGAACTATTAATACCAATGGCGATGGCGAAATACAAGTAATTGAAGCCCAAGCCTACACAGGAACTATTAATGTAAATTGGAAAAATATTACAGATTTAACAGGGATAGAGGCGTTTAAGAATATTACGAAATTGCGTTGTTCTAATAACCAACTAAGGAGATTAGATATATCACAGAATACAACATTAAAGGAATTGGATTGTAAATCTAATAAACTAACGAGTTTAGATGTATCAGCGAATATAGCATTAGAGAAATTGGATTGTTATCGTAATCAACTTAGGCATTTAGATGTATCAGTAAATACGGCATTAGAATATTTGAATTGTTCTTATAATCAACTAACGAGTTTAGATTTATCAGCAAATATAGCATTAAAGGAATTGTATTGTCATTTTAATCAACTAACGAGTTTAGATGTATTAGCAAATACGATATTAGAGACATTATATTGTAATAATAATCAGCTAACGAGTTTGGATTTATTAGAGAATATGGCATTAAAGAAATTGTATTGTTCTTATAATCAATTAACGAGTTTAGATGTATCAGCGAATACGAAATTAAAGGAATTGGATTGTAGCGGTAATCAACTAATGAGTTTAGATGTATCAGCGAATACGAAATTAAAGGAATTGGATTGTTATCGTAATCAACTTAGGCATTTAGATTTATCAGCGAATATAGCATTAGAGAAATTGTATTGTCATTCTAATCAACTAAGGAATTTAGATGTATCAGCGAATACCAAATTAAAGGAATTGTATTGTCATTCTAATCAACTAACGAGTTTAGATGTATCAACGAATACCAAATTAAAGGAATTGTATTGTCATTCTAATCAACTAACGAGTTTAGATATATCAACGAATACGGCATTAAAGGAATTGGCTTGTTCTTATAATAAACTTACGAGTTTAGATGTATTAGCGAATACGGCATTAAAGGAATTGGCTTGTTCTTATAATAAACTTACGAATTTAGATGTATTAGCGAATACGGTATTAAAGGAATTGGCTTGTTCTTATAATCAAATCACGAGTTTAGATGTATCAGCGAATACGACATTAGAGATATTATCTTGTGATGATAATCAGTTAACGAGTTTAGATATATCAGCGAATACGACATTAGAGATATTATCTTGTGATGATAATCAGCTAACGAGTTTAGATATATCAGCGAATACGACATTAGAGGCATTATCTTGTGATGATAATCAGCTAACGAGTTTAGATGTATCAGCGAATAAGGCATTAGGAACATTATATTGTGATGATAATCAGTTAACGAGTTTAGATATATCAGCGAATAAGGCATTAGGAATATTATCTTGTAATGATAATCAGTTAACGAGTTTAGATGTAAGCAATAATAATGCTTTGAAAAAGTTGTATTGTACTAATAATAATCTTACAACATTACATATATTACCTAATGCTACTTTCACCGAATTGAAATGTGAAGAAGGTAATAATCTAATCAATTATAATGATATTGATGATATACCACCACCTATTATGGAAATGAAACCTTAAATTTAAAGTGTAATATAATAAAGGTTTGCCCCAACAAATTATTATAATTGGAAAAAAACACTTCTGTAAGTTGGAGTATGGATTGTACTAATGTTATAAAGAATAAATGCGTTGCATTTTTACAAATAAAAGAATAAAAAATAAAAATAAATATATGAAAAAAAGAGTATTAATTTCGGTTTCTGATAAATCAGGATTAATAGAATTTGCGAAATTTTTAGAGCAGAACAATTATGAACTTATCTCTACGGGAGGAACATTCAAGCATTTGAAAGATGCTGGATTGAACCCTATTCAGATAGATGAAGTAACCAATTTTCCTGAAATGTTGGACGGAAGAGTGAAAACTTTACACCCAAAAGTACACGGAGGACTCTTGGCGGTGCGTTCCAATGAGGAGCATATGGCAACGGTAAAAGAACACCAAATTGGTTTGATAGATATGGTGGTCGTAAATTTATATCCGTTTTTTGAAAATGTACATAAGGACATTTCTTTGGAGGAAAAAGTTGAATTTATTGATATCGGAGGACCTTCGATGTTGAGATCGGCAGCAAAGAATTTCGATTCTGTAACCGTAATTACAGAAGTAACGGATTATGAAAAAATTCAGTCTGAAATTGCAGAAAATGGCGATACTACCAAAGAGACAAGAAAGCAATTAGCAGGAAAAGTTTTCAATTTGACTTCTGCCTATGATGCGGCGATTTCAAAAATGTTGTTAGAAGAAGAATATCCAGCATATTTGAATGCATCTTATAAAAAGGTGGCTGATTTAAGATACGGAGAAAATCCACATCAGTCGGCGGCGTACTATGTTTCCAATTATGAAAATGGTGCAATGAAAGATTTTGAGCAATTAGGAGGTAAAGAATTATCTTTTAATAATTTAAGAGATATGGATTTGTGTTGGAAAGTAGCCAATGAGTTTAAAAATGAAATGGCTTGTTGTGCAGTGAAACATTCTACACCTTGTGGCGTTGCGATTGGAGAGACTGCATTAGAAACTTATCAAAAAGCCTTTGAGTGTGATCCAATTTCTATTTTTGGAGGAATTGTAGCGATGAATTACAAAGTGGATAAAGCAACAGCAGAGGAACTGAATAAAACTTTCTTAGAAATT
>PDWJ01003838.1_pt1 | contig 13924 bp, 8 predicted proteins | sample 1430881 | NCBI WGS metagenome assembly PDWJ01 (sample SAMN01162460, study PRJNA174530) | Oral metagenome, whole genome shotgun sequencing project. | biome: Marine environment; feature: Marine mammal; material: Swab sample of the gingival sulcus; isolation source: swab sample of gingival sulcus... | reverse complement strand
CAGAATAGTAATATTGGTTGTTATTGCTATGGTAACCGCTTACATGGGATACAGAGCTAAAAATGTTGAACTTGATTACACTTATGTAGCCCTTTTACCCGAAGATAATCCTTACTACATTGATTTTATGAAGTTCAAGAAGAACTTTGGCGAAGATGCCAATCTGAGTATTATTGCTGTTCGTGATAAGGATTTCTTTAAGTTGGAAAAATTCAAGGATTGGCAAAAGTTACAAGATTCCATAAAAACAGTTCATGGTGTAACCAATGTTTTGTCGGCTGCCAATGCCATTGACCTCGTAAAGAATAAGGAGCAAAAAAAGTTTGAAGTAAAAAACATATTCGGCAAAGACATAAAGTCGCAAGCAGAATTAGATAGTCTTGCCAATGTTTTTCGCAATCGTCCATTTTATAACAAATTGGTTTACAACGACACATCAAATGTGTTTATGATGATTATAACAATGGACAAAAATGTTATAAACAGCAAAGCCCGTGAAAAAACTTTTAAACATATTGAAAGTTTTTCGCATAAGTTTAGTAAAAAACATAATGTTCACCTTCGATACTCGGGATTACCATATACCAGAACCAAAATATCATTGCTTATAAAAAAGGAGTTGCTAATGTTTATATTCCTTGCAATGATTGTAACGGCAGTTATTTTATATATGTTTTTCCGTTCATTTAAGGTTGTAATATTCTCTATGCTTATAGTTGGTATAGGAGTTATTTGGGCATTGGGTTCTATGGATATTTTTCATTACAAAATAACTATATTAACAGGTATGATACCGCCTCTTATTATAGTAATAGGTATTCCCAACAGCGTTTATTTGTTAAATAAATATCACAGCGAATATAAAAGGCATAAAAATAAAATCAAGGCATTATTTGTAATAATTCATAAGGTTGGTAAGGCTACATTTCTAACCAATTTAACTACCGCTCTGGGATTTGCAACTTTTGTAATTACCGGAAATGATTTTTTAATAGAGTTTGGAATAGTTGCCTCACTAAACATAATGGGAATATTTGTGTTATCAATTACTTTGATACCTATATTTTTCAGTTATCTGCCTGCACCCAAGCAACGACACATAAAGCACCTTGATTATACGCTTGTAAATTTATTTATTGAAAAATTGGTGTTTTTGGTAGAAAAAAAGCGCAAATTGGTGTATGCTACGGTTATTGTAGTTACAGGTTTGGGTATATACGGCATTAGTTTGATAAAAACAGAGGGTTATATAATTGACGATATACCTCACGACAACCCTGTGTATACTGATTTAAAATTTCTTGAACAAAATATCGGCGGTGTGCTTCCTTTGGAGATTACAGTTGATACCAAAAAGAAAAAGAAAGCATTGAAGTATGAGGTATTAAAAAAGATTGATATACTTGTAAGTAGATTGTCTCATATTGAGGACTTATCAAAGCCTATTTCGGTAGTTGATGCGCTTAAATATGCCCGACAAGCATATTACAACGGCAGTAAAACAGCCTATAAATTTCCCTCTAAAAACGAACTTGCTTTTATAATTGACTATATTCCAAAAGAGCAGGCAAATGGTAACAATAATGCTCTTAAAGTATTGAACTCCTTTGTTGATAAAGATAAACAAATAGCTCGTATCAGTTACAGGTTAAACGATATTGGAACTATTAAGAACAAAATTGTGGCAGACTCAATAGAGAATGTTGCAAAAAAGGTTTTCAACCCTAAAAAATACGATGTTGGTGTAACAGGCTCGGGAATAATATTTACACAAGGGACTAATTTTTTGGTTAATAACTTATTCAGCAGTTTAAGTTTGGCAATAGGACTAATTGCATTGTTTATGGCAAGTATGTTTGTATCGCTTCGTATGATAATAATTTCATTAATTCCTAATTTTATACCTCTTTTGTTTACAGCTGCAATAATGGGATATTTCTCAATTCCCATAAAGCCGTCTACTGTTTTGGTATTTAGCATTGCCTTTGGTATTTCGGTAGATAATGCAATACATTTCTTGGCAAAATATCGCCAAGAACTTAGAGTAACAGGAGGTGATATACACAAAGCTGCCATTAATTCTTTAAGAGAAACAGGTGTGAGCATAATATACACAGCAGGTATTTTGTTTTTCGGATTTGGTATTTTTACCATTTCACAATTTGGAGGTACTCAGGCATTAGGACTGTTAGTTTCAATAACCTTATTTATAGCAATGCTTTCAAATCTGATTTTCTTGCCTACATTACTTTTAACACTAAAACATACTATATCAAGCAAAATAAAGCCTTTAGTTAAATAGAGTTTTGATAGTTGGCTACAGATAAAACTCTGACCGACTATAAAAATACCATTTTGAACAATCTTTGCTATACAAAACTTGTATATGAGAGAATTAGGGCTTTTTCATTAACTAAAATGGTATTAACAACTTTGAGAAACTTTGTGATTTAACTTTGAGAGACTTTGTGGTTAAAATGTATTAAAAACCACTAAGTTGCACAAATAATATTTTTTATGAACAAACCCTGATTAGAGAATTAATAAGAAGTTGAACATTTCATAATTATAGGGACAGAAGACCGAAGTTGCAACAAAAACCGTACTTTATTTGTGGTTAAAGCAAGCCAACGGCTAACAACTCCCAAAAACCTTAGATAATGATTAACCCAAAATATCATAAAAAAATAAGCAAATTTTTAAGTTTAGTTTTAAGGCATAAACCTCAAACTATTGGAATTGAATTAGATAAAAATGCTTGGGCAAATGTAAGTGAATTAATTTCAAAAATGAATGCTTACGGAAAAAACATTGATTTTGAAACTCTTGACCTTATTGTTAAAACTGATAATAAGCAAAGGTACTCATTTAACGAAGACAAAAGCAAAATAAGAGCAAATCAAGGTCATTCCATTGAGGTAGATTTAGATTATTCGGAAAAAGAACCTCCGGAATTTTTGTATCACGGAACCGCACAAAGGTTTATAAGCAGCATATTAAAAACAGGCTTACAAAAACAAAACAGACATCATGTTCATTTAAGTTCTAATATTGAAACTGCCGTTTCAGTAGGAAAAAGACATGGTATTCCTGTTGTTTTAAAAATTCTGTCAAAACGAATGTTTGAGCAAGGATATAAGTTTTATCAATCTGAAAACGGCGTGTGGCTAACCTATGAAGTTCCTACTCGGTATATAATGCAAATTGAAGAATAATGGCGAACATTTTATGAATAAGTACTAAACACTAAATAGATTAGATTAAAATTCCCAACTATATACCAAAGCTATATCCAATACCCCATTCCACAAAATCGGCAATACCTTTGCTTGTTTTTAAAGAAATATTGGCAAATAAATTTTCGGTAAATAAATATCTGATGGCAACGCGCTGATATATTTTGCCATCGTTTTTGTAGCGAGCCTTTAAATAAGTCCCCAAATGAACAGCCAATACCAATTTCTTATACCTTGCTTCGCCCGATAGGTGTATGCCGTATCTCATAATATCTGTGGTTGTTAAACTCATAGTTGATGTTGGGTCAATTAAATCAAAAAGCGTTTCATCGTAAAAAATATCAACACCCAAACCAACTTTATGCTTATGCCCCAAAATACGCATATAATCAACCGACATAGACGACACAGTGTATTTTTTGCCGCCATCGGGGCGTTTTTCTTTTATGCCCGCACCTGCAACAACAGTTATAGCTTGCTTATGCAAAATTGCAGGAAATTCAGCTTGTAACCGCTCATAAGGAGGCTTGTGTATATTATATTGTATACCAATACGATACGAAAATAAATTAACGCCAAGATTAGGCATAACAATTGCGCCGTTTGAGTAGTGAGTAGCACCAAAAGCATTTATCAAATTTATACGCTTACTTAATCTAACCTTTGCATCTAAACTTGCATCAAAATACAGATTGAGGTGAGAACCTATGGCAATACTCCCCTGATTCAGATATGCCAAACCTCCTGAAATTTTATAGCTTAAACTAAATCTTGAGCGTTTAATTACAGGCATTCGCAAATAGTAGTAAATTGCATTAGCCTGACCGAGTTTGTCAGGGTTTCCCAAATCGGTAAACGAGTAACCTTCTCCATGGTCGGGGAACCTGTACAGATGTTCCCAAAAACTTTTGCCGTTACTTGTTTTACCAAAGCTGATACGAGCAACATTTATGTTACCACCTATAATATCAGCCAAAGATGGGCGATGCTGCCAAATAAAACCGTATTGATATACCGGTTCAATATAAAATTGCTTGGAGGAGTCTGATTGTCCGATTATGGGGAAGTAGCTTATAATTAGCAATATGTAAAAAAATATTTGGCGTTTTTTCTTCACTTATAGTCTTTTTGTTTAACACTTCGCTAATAACACTTAATTTACTTATTATAAATGTTTTAATCATTAAAAAATTATCCGCAATTTAACTTTAATTCCTAATTTTAATTAGTACCCCAAGTCCTCGCCTTTTTTAATGGCAGGAACTCCCTTTGTCATCCAAGCGGGAGCGGCTTCACCTTTAAGATAGTGATTGAAATATTGCATCATTCTTATACTCCAATCTTTACAGGCAGGGCTTTTGTCTTTTAAATTATGAGGTTCACCATTGTAGTTTACTAACCATGCAGGCTTGTTTAATCTGCGCAGTGCCACGAAAAACTCAATACCTTGATACCAAGGAACAGCACCGTCTTTATCGTTATGGAATATTAATACAGGGGTTTTAATTTTATCCACAAAGAATATGGGTGAATTTTCTTTGTACAATTCGGGTTTTTCCCAAAGGGTAGCACCTATTCGGCTTTGTGTTTTTTCGTATTGAAACATTCTACTCATGCCTGATTTCCAGCGTATCCCGCCATAAGCACTTGTCATATTTGAAACAGGTGCCCCTGCTATTGCAGCCTTATACATATTGGTTTGAGTAACCAAATATGCAACTTGATAGCCACCCCAACTTTGTCCTTCGATACCAATATTATCCTTGTCAATATAGCCTTTGTTTATCATTGCTTCTGTGCCACTTACTATATAATTATAAGCACTTTTACCCGGATGCCCTATTTTATATCTTATATTCGGCATAAATACAATATAGCCGTTGCTTGCATAAAATACCGGATTTATTATAGAGCGACTTGGTTTAGGATAATAATGAACATGCAATCCGTCAGATTTTAACTCGTAAAAATACAGCACCATAGGGTATTTTTTATTAGGGTCGAAGTTCTCGGGTTTATACACTAGCCCTTCTGCTGTTCTGCCATCAAAAGTTTTCCATTTTATAAGCTCTACATTAGCCCAGTTGTAGTTATTTTGTTGTGGATTGGCATCAGATACTTTTTTTGCTGTTTTAAAATTTGTATCAGAATACCACACGTTTGGAAATTCCGTAACAGAACTTTTGCGCCATATATAATAATTACTTTTTTCAGATTTTGTTGGTAAGTAGAATCTGTAGTCGCCATAAATCAACTCTTTTAAACTACCTGAGCTTGCAAAATTTATTGAATAATAACCACTTTTTTTATTCTCCTCGTTAAATGCTATAAGTAGTTGAGGTTCATCTATTTTTATAAATTTCTCTTCTTTAATGGTTTTTGCATAATGGAACCTTATTTTATTGCTTCGTCCTTTATTTTCTGTTATATTTTCAGCTTTTGTTTTACCTGTAGGGTCAATTTTCCATATATCGTATCTGTCGTAAACCAAAAAGTATTGGTCGTCTTTTGTCCAACCTGCGAATCTATAAGAGGATACATCTGAGGGTTGGTCATGTTCTTCGTTGTAAAAATTGACATTTATATTTGAAGTTAAATCATAAACCTTTTTTGTTTTTGTGTCTTTTGCAAACCAGTTTTTCTTTTGCCTGTCAAACCAAAAAATATATTTGCCAAAGGGAGAAATATCTACCTCTGCATTTGTCTTTTCTAACATTATTTGAGAGTCGCCGTTTTTAACATCAACAATGTAGTAGTCTTTTTTGGGAGGATAATCCCACGATTGTTCTTTTCTAAAATCAACATCAGAAATTCCAAAGGCTAAATCGGCATTTCCTTTTTGTAGTGTTTTCAACTCTGCCATATGTTCATCTGCAAGACGTACTACTCTCTTATTTTTAATGTTGTAAACAGTCAAATAGCTGCGTTTTTTGTCTTTCTTTAATTCTGCTACTTGTTGAGTTTGAAGTCTTTTGTCAGTCCATGACCAAATATCTACTTTAATTTTTTCATCATAAGGAATTGTATCTTTTACTTCGGCTTTGGGGCGTGCTGCCGTTCCAAAATAAAGCCTTGAATCATCTTTTGAAAACCATATTTTACCGTGTTCGCTTACTGCCCAATTGTTTGGTATTTTCAACGAATTTGTGTCTATTACCACCTCTACGGATTTTTTCATCGCAGTTTGCCAATGATACAAACCGTAAGTCTTCACTTTAGTAGTATCCTGTGAAAAAATAAATGCTGCGTGTTTTCCGCCATTGTCAAGAGTTACTTTCTTGGCAGTTCCCTGCGCTTCAAATATTTTAGTCAGTTTTTTTGTTTCAGTATCAAATATAAATACCGTAGAATGTTTTTTCTTATCTTTTTTTTCTTGAACAAAACCCACTAACTTACCATTCTTAGAGATATTAAAATCCGTAACCTTATCATAAGTGTGTTTTATATTGTTTATAGGATTTATAATAGTAAGAGTAAATATTTTACCTTTTTTAGAGGTTTTCTTCTTCTTTTTTGACTTCTTCTTCTTTTTAGACTTTTTGCCTTTTTTTTCATCTTTCACCTTACTTGTGTATGTGTATGCTAACCAATCAGATTCATTTTTAGGCAGCTTAAATTTATCAACATCAGCACAAACAATAGTTTTTTGTGTATTAAAGACGAAAATTTTTAAAGAATCTTTAGGTAATTTCGCTTTTTTACCCTTTTTAATTTTCAATTTCCTTACTTTTTGGTGTTCAGGAGCAGTTTTGAATACAATATAGTTGGAATTTGAAGAAATTTTAGCAGCTTTTCCCCTTTTAAACTCTTTTGTAAATGAAGTATTCGGATTTTTTACCATTAAACTACCATCTCCTTTGTACGGATTCAGCTCATAGGAAATCCACTCGCCGTTATTACTTATTTCCTGATTCTTAATGATTTTCCAATCATCATATACCGAAAAATCTAATTTTTTTTTCGTGGTTTGAGATAAAATCAAACTTGGCAGAAAAAAAAACAAGCTTATCAAAAATATTATGTGTTTCATGTGTTTATATTTTTATGAGTGATGGGTGATAAGTGATTTGCTTACGCCAAAGGATTTTGCTTAACTTTAGTCCTTATAATCATGACGTTGCGTGTCTAAATTAGATGGGTGTTTCATGTGTTTTTTAGGTTGTCAATTATCAACTATCCATTGTCAATTATCCATTAATAAATATCTTCACTATTTTCCAATAAATCTTCTTCAGTTGTTTCACTTTCATCTTTATATTTGCTGCAATTTACTTCAATTCCGTCCATTGAATCAGGATATGGGAACCTTGATTTACTTATATCCAAAGACGAATTGGCATAAACACTTTGCATATACAATCCCCATATAGGCAGTGCCATTGACGAGCCTTGTCCATGTCCTCCGTAGTTGAATCGTATACCTCTTTCTTCGCCTCCAACCCATACTCCTGTTACTAAGTTTGGCACCATACCTATAAACCAACCGTCTGAATTGTCATTGGTGGTACCGGTTTTACCTGCTACAGGATTAGTAATTTTATATTTACGCCATATTTTTGTACTGGTTCCCGATTGCACAACAGCTTTCATCATATCTATCATTCTGTAAGCAGTACCTTGGCTCATTACCTCATGTTTCTTAGCTTTAAATTTAGCAAGAACATTGCCATTTTTATCCTCAATTCGTGTAACTATTATAGGTTCAACCCAAATACCTTGATTTGCAAAAGTTCCGTATGCGCCAACCATTTCAGAAAGCTTAATTTCGGCAGCTCCCACACAAATAGAAGGAACCTCGGGAATTTCACTCTGAATACCCATTTGCCTTGCCAGTTTTATAGCCATCTTAGGACTATACCTTTTTAATATCCATGCCGATACCTGATTTAACGATGCTGCAAGACCCTGTTTTAAGCTAATCATTTTGCCGTCTAACCGCTCACTTTTTGAAAATCGAGGGGTGTAATCAGGCTGATTGGGTATTGAAAACGTTACCGGAACATTAGGGATTTTATGACAAGGCGAATATCCGCCCGGCATCATTGCTAAACTGTATATTATTGGTTTAAAGGTAGAACCAACTTGTCGGCGTGTTTGCATAACATTGTCAAACTTAAAATGGTCGTAATTAATATCGCCCACATAAGCTCTAATATAACCTGTTTGAGGTTCCATTGACATTAAACCTGCATGCAAAAAGTATTTGTAGTACTTTATGGAATCCAAAGGAGTCATCATGGTATCTTTATCTCCACCCCATGCAAAAACAGTCATGTGAGTAGGAGTATTGAAGTTTTTCATAATAGCTGCGGAGTCCAATTTCATCACCCTCTTCAGTACCCTATATCTCTCACTTCGTCTTATGGCAAGTTCGTAGCTTCTTTTTATTTGCCTGTTGGTTAATTTCCAATGATAAGGAGCTTTACGCTTACCTTTTTTTGTTTTGTAGAAAAGGGGTTGTAAATAACCACCCATATGCTCTGTCATTGCATCTTCGGCATATTTTTGCATTTTTGAGTTGATGGTAGAATATATTTTTAATCCGTCATTGTAAAGGTTGTATGTTTCACCGTTGGGCTTTGTGTTTTTTCTACACCAACCGTACAAAGGATTGTGCGCCCATCTTAGAGAGTCTTCTATAAAATTCTGAAGAGCGTAAGAAGGGTAATGTTTTCGCTCGGGTTTTTTTGCTGTTAAAAATTGTTTTAAATATTCTCTAAAATAGGTTCCTATTCCGTGTGAGTGTGATTGTACACTATATTTGGTAACTAAAGGCAGGCGTTTTAACGAATCACACTCTTTTCTTTTCAAATATCCGTATTTGTGCATTTGCTCAAGAACAACATTGCGTCTTTTGGTTGAACGCTTTTTATTTCTTACAGGGTGTAGTCGTGAAGGAGCTTGAACCAAACCCACTAAAACGGCTGCTTCTTCTTGTTTTAATTCCGAAGGTGAGCAGTTAAAAAATGTTTTAGATGCCGATTTAATTCCATAAGTCATGCTACCAAACGGAACAGTATTAAAATACATGGCAAGTATTTCTTCTTTGGTGTAGTTTCGTTCCAGTTTTACTGCAATAACCCACTCTTTAAGTTTAGTAAAAATAAGAACAGCCATTCTTTCCAGTTTTGAACGCTTTTTGGTATCTCTCGGAAACAAGTTTTTGGCTAATTGTTGCGATATTGTACTTCCGCCTCCTGTGTTTTTACCCATAATAACGGTTTTAAACAACACTCGTCCCAAACCTCTCATATCAATTCCCGAATGGTCGTAAAAACGAGCGTCCTCCGTAGCAATTAAGGCATTAACAAGGTGAGACGGTAAGTTTTCAAACTCAACAACCGTTCTGTTTTCTTCGTAGTAATATTTACCAAGCAGTTTTTGGTCTGATGAAAAAACCTGCGAGGCTAAGTTGCTCTTAGGGTTTTCCAGTTCCTTGAAATCGGGCATATATCGTATGTTGGTACGGGGTAAATTTTCACCACCCAAAGATATAAATGCAAATAAACCTATAACAAATAAAATAGGCAGTATAAATAAAACCCAAAAAATTCTTACCGCTTTTTTCTTTTTCAAATTATCCATTGTATGTATTTTTAATCGGAGGATTCAATTAATGTCTTTTTTTAATCATTTTATGATTAAGTTGCTCTATGTTAGTATTTTATATAAAACAACAGTAACCGCATTTTTTACAAAAATAAAAATAAATTTTAACTTCTCTATGTAAATTGTATACTTTATACCATAAATTGTTTTTAGTGTACATATTTGCAATAAAAGTCTGTTAATTTTAGCACTATAGTTTTATAATGCAGTGTTGATTAAATACTTAGTTAAATTGGTAATTAATGATGAGTCTCTTGTGGTTATGTGTTTGATAATGAGGTTTTTATATGGTGTAGGGTTGGTGTGTTGATTTTAACTTTTAATTTATTATCAGGGAAATACAACAAGTTCGCCATAATCAAGCGGTATGTCAAAAGTAGATTTAAGCGAAATACCTAAATAATAACTTCTGGCACAGTTAATAACTCCTTTATGTGTAAATATTAAGGTATTGTCTTCAGATGGTATTTTTTTAAGAAAGTTTACAACGCGTTTATACATTTGAGCAAAAGATTCACCCTTGGGAGGAGGGTTATTTACCCAATCATCTGCCCAAATGCTCATGTCTAAATCGTTCCACTTTTTGCCTTCCCAATCGCCAAAATTTAACTCCATTAATGCTTCGGATTGTATGGCATTAGCATAGCCGCAATATTTAGCCAATTGTATACATCTGTCCGACGGACTTGTGTAAATAGTGTTGAAATTAAGGTTTTTAAGCTGTATTTTTACCTGTTCAGCTTCTTGTAAGAAACTGTCTGATAATCCAACATTCAATCTGCCGTAGCATACTCCTTTGGGAGAATTTACCTGTGTATGTCTAACTAATAATAAACTCATTTTTAGTGAAAAATTAAAGGTTTAAATGAGTTCATAATAACTTAATTCTGCAATCTGTTAATTAAATAATTGTCCCATTTTTCAATTACTTCCGCCATGTCGGCAGGTATTTCAGAATCAAAAAACATTGTCTCTCCTGTTCTGGGGTGAACCAGTTCCAAAGATTTGGCATGTAAAGCCTGACGCGGCATTATGGTAAAACAGTTTTGTATGAATTGTTTGTATTTAGTAAATGTTGTGCCGCGTAATATTTGGTCTCCGCCATATTCGTCATCATTAAATAGGGGGTGTTTCATATAGCTCATGTGTGCCCTTATCTGGTGAGTTCTGCCTGTTTCCAGTTTGCACTCTATCAAACTTACATAATCAAAACGTTTAAGCACTTTGTAATGGGTAATGGCGTGTTTGCCATATTCGCCATCGGGGAATACGTGCATTATTTTTCTGTTTTTGAGGTTTCTGCCTATATGCCCTGTTATGGTTCCTGTGTCGTGGTCAAAATCACCCCAAACCAATGCTATGTATCGGCGATTAATTGTTCGGTCAAAAAATTGCTTAGAGAGAGCGGTTTTTGCTTCCTCGGTTTTTGCAATTACCAATATGCCTGAGGTGTTTTTGTCGATACGATGAACTAAGCCGGGTCGCGGGTCATCGTTGTCGCTGAACATAGGCAGGTTTTTTAAGTGATATGCTAAGGCATTTACCAATGTTCCCGAATAATGCCCATAGCTTGGATGTACAACCATTCCGGGTTTTTTGTTTACTATTAAAATATCTTCATCTTCGTATTTGATGTCAAGAGGTATATCTTCGGCTATTATTTCAATTTCGCGCGGAGGATAATCAAATACAATGGTTACAACGTCTTCGGGTCTTACCTTATAATTAGCTTTTACCTCTTTCTCGTTTACCAATATATTACCTGCTGCGGCAGCTTCCTGTATTTTGTTTCTCGATATGTTTTCTAATTTGTTAAACAGCCATTTGTCAATTCTTAGCGGCGACTGACCTTTGTCTACAACATATCTGTAATGCTCGTATAATTGTTCTTGTTGTTCAATATCTTTCACTATATTTTTATTTTAATTTGGAGTTTGGATGACCTCACGCGGCACCTTGCACCTAAAACCCAATACCTAACTAATACTCAACTCAATTAGATTTTATTATTTTTTGAACATAGACAGTAGCTTTGTTTTTATCTGTTATTCTTAAAATGTATACAGATTTTTTTAAATGTTCAATATTTATGGGTTGATTATTTTTAAATGTTGAATTGTACATTGTTTGTCCTGACAGATTGTATATAAATACCTCATATCTATTATCAAACCGTTCATTTTTGTTGCTTACGGTTATAGTTTTGCTTGCAGGATTTGGATATACAACAAAATTTTTATCAAAATTATTTAATTTTACCTTTTTGTCGGAAAGTGTCAGTTTTTGTCCAAAAAACGGTCTAATCATTAAAGATGCTTCATATTTTGAATTTTGCCAACTATCTCCCATACTGTATAGTATATTCTCTTGATTATTAGTGTTAAAGTCTAGTCCTATGTTTAACATGGCAGAAGTATTTTGCACCCAACCTACATAAAAAACTCCCTGTAAAACCACTGTCTCATCATTAATATAGTAGGTGTGAAATTTGTTTAACTTGTTTTCATACTCAGGTCTGACGGCTTGTTTTTGATATATTATTTTGCCCGGTTTACCCTCGTTGTCATCCCAAATTGTCAAGTTGAAATATTTTTTGCTCTTATTGTGCAAACTTCTGCAAAAATACATTTGTACAGCTTTAAGCGTATCTTTTTTTACACAATTAAACTTATAAGCCAACCGCGCTTTCTGTGCCCCGTCGCCTGTTAGTCCGTAGCTTGCCTCGGCGGTTCCGTCATCATAAGAGTAGTAATCGTAAAACTTTTGATGATAAATTAATGTGTTGTTTACGGTTCTGTCATATTCGTCTGTAACAAATTTTGCCCTTATTGTGAAACTGGTAGAATCTTCGGCATCTGAAAGAAAACCGTAGGTGTAGGGAGGATTGAAAATTCTTGTTTCGCCCGCTGCAATATCATAGGAACCACCGTTCAACTTAGATATTTGCCCTTGATTATCAATAAATTCGTAATATATGCTGTCGATAAGCCTCTCTTGGTTGTCGTTATTTTTGTATACAACTTTAGTTGTTTTGGAAAGTTGAGCCTCGGTATTTACCAGAAAATGTCTCCAAGGCATTGCCTCATAATGTTTTAAAAAAGACCTCATAGGGTATACAAAGGCAATATCTTTGGGATTCGTATCGGACGCACTTCTATCCTTATTCAAATACACGTAATCAATTTGCCAATGGTCGGCATTAATAACCTTACTGGGTACGGTATTGCTTGACAAACTTATTTTATTTATAAATCTGAAACGAAAACTTTTTTGTAAATATTTAGCATCATTAATATTTATCATAATTTGCTTAAATTCAGCAGCATCATCACCTTTTACAGACCATTCTTTATACCATTGGTCATTTGTAGACGAATAAAATTCCAATATAAGAGAGTCCTTGCTTTCGGGATTATCGCCTAAACCTTGGGGCTGATAATAAAAGCTAAGATATATTGTGTTGTTATTGGGATATTCGAGATTGATGGGGCGGGAGCAAAGCGTATCGGCAAAAACACTATTATTATAGCCTGCATTACTATAAAATTCGCCCGTATTTTTTACCGCATCTAAGGTGGCAACTCCCAATGAAGGAGGATTTATTGGATAGTCATAATTTACAAATACATTGTCTCCTACCCATTTTTTGTTGTCGGGGTAGAATGTGTATTCGGAAAAATCATCAAAAAACGGCAGTTCTAAGTCCGCCTCAGACGATTTTAGCATTTTTCTGTTAATGTCTTGGTATATGTATTCTATTTTTTCCTGACTAAGTACAGTTAAAAAACTAATAAATATAGATAGTATTAGAAATAGTATTTTTTTCATGGTCTGAGTATTAATGTTGAACTCATTTATACTTTTAGCTTTTAATAAACAGGGTAAGTTTAAATGGGTTCGTTTTTAAACTTTTATAAACTAACTGATAAAACGTTTTTACTCAGTAAAATATTTTATGCAAAAACATGGCACCATTTAATTAGTGATTGCCAGAAAACTCCGATAGCTGCGTTATACAAATATTTTTAAACAGTCATTTACGAAAAGTAAACTCCTGATTTAAAAATATTTGAAAGCCT
>PDWJ01003837.1_pt1 | contig 13933 bp, 27 predicted proteins | sample 1430881 | NCBI WGS metagenome assembly PDWJ01 (sample SAMN01162460, study PRJNA174530) | Oral metagenome, whole genome shotgun sequencing project. | biome: Marine environment; feature: Marine mammal; material: Swab sample of the gingival sulcus; isolation source: swab sample of gingival sulcus... | reverse complement strand
CTTCCGGACCACGGATGTGACCGGAGCCTGTGACTTGCCGGAAGGTGTTGAAATGGTGATGCCGGGTGACAACGTCAAGATGGTGGTGTCCCTGATTGCCCCGATTGCCATGGAAGAAGGTCTGCGCTTTGCGATTCGTGAAGGTGGCCGGACGGTTGGGGCTGGTGTTGTTTCTAAAATTGTTGAGTAATATTTGTCATGTCTGATCAAAGAATACGGATTCGTCTGAAAGCGTTTGACCATCGTCTCATCGACCGATCGGCGCTGGAAATTGTTGAAACAGCCAAACGTACCGGTGCACGTGTTAAAGGGCCGATTCCTTTGCCTACACGTATTGAGCGTCATACCATTCTGATTTCTCCGCATGTTAATAAAGACGCGCGTGATCAGTATGAAATCCGTACGCACAAGCGTTTGATGGATATTGTGAATCCGACAGACAAGACGGTTGACGCGCTGATGAAGCTTGATCTGGCTGCCGGCGTCGATGTTCAAATTAAGTTGAACTGATTTTAAATAAGTACTTAACGTGCCTTTACTTTATGTGTATAATGCGCGGCTTTCTTCGGCTCGGCTTCCATGTCGAGCCGAGTTTTTCTAAAGGCAAGATTCAGTAAATTCACCTGTTTACGGTGGTTGAAGAGGTAAGCAAATGGCTATCAGTCTATTGGGTCGAAAAGTTGGTATGACCCGTATTTTCGGTGAGGCGGGCGATGCTGTGCCTGTTACCGTTCTGGAGGTTGCGCCGAATCGTGTGTCTCAGGTGAAGACAGTCGATACTGATGGCTATGAGGCAATCCAGCTGTCTGTGGGTGAAAGAAAAGCATCTCGTGTGACCAGGCCGGTTGCAGGTCACTTTGCTAAAGCCGGTGTGCCTGCCGGAACACAGGTGCGTGAGTCGCGTGTGGATTCTGCAGCAGAGTATGAGTTGGGTGCCGAACTGACGGTGGCTATGTTCGAAGCCGGTCAGAAAGTTGATGTTTCAGGTATCAGTAAGGGTAAGGGTTTCGCCGGTACGATCAAGCGTCATAACTTTAAAGGTAAGGATGCGACACACGGTAACTCTATTTCTCACCGTACACCGGGTTCTATCGGTCAGAACCAGACGCCGGGACGCGTCTTTCCGGGTAAGAAAATGTCAGGTCAGATGGGTAATGTGAATACCACAACGCAGTGTTTGGAAGTGGTTCGCGTGGATGCTGAGCGGAATCTGATCCTGGTTAAGGGAGCTGTTCCGGGGGCAACGGGTGGCAGTATTTCCATTAAGCACTCAGTGAAGGCATAAGGGTTTAGATATGGAATTGCAAGTAGCTAATGGCGAATCCGTTTCCGTAAGTGATGCTGTATTCGGTCGCGATTTCAATGAGGGTCTGGTGCATCAGGCTGTCGTCGCTTATATGGCAGCAGCCCGCGCCGGTACAAAGGCGCAAAAAAATCGCTCGGCAGTCAGTGGGGGTGGTGCCAAACCTTTCCGTCAAAAAGGTACGGGTCGCGCCCGTGCAGGTACTATCCGTAGTCCATTATGGCGCTCTGGTGGTGTTACATTTGCTGCACAGCCGCGTGATTTTACACAAAAACTGAACAAGAAGATGTATCGTGCAGCCATGAGTTCGATTTTCTCTGAGCTGGTGCGGCAGGATCGTTTGCTTGTGGTTGACGCTATTGATTGTGAAGATGGCAAAACAAAGACAATGGTTGCCAGGCTGAAAGATTACGGGACTAATAATATATTGTTGGTTTCTGATGTTGACGATGTGAATGTTCTGCTGGCTGCGCGCAATATTCCTTATTGTGAAGTTGCCTCTGTCACAGGATTGAATCCGGTAAGTCTGATAGGGCACGAAAAGGTTGTGATCACCAAAGGTGCTGTTGAGAAGGTTCAGGAGTGGTTGGGATGAATCAGAATCAGTTATATCAGGTGCTGTTGGCTCCGCGCATGACTGAAAAAACAGTTTTGCTGGCTGAGTCGTCTAATCAGTATGTGTTTAAGGTTGCTAAAACGGCAACCAAACAAGAGATTAAGCAGGCAGTTGAAACACTTTTTGAAGTCAAGGTAGATCGTGTTCGGACTGTTAATATGAAAGGTAAGCAGAAGAACTTTAGCCGTCGTGCCGGTAAGCGCAACGACTGGAAAAAGGCGTATATTCGTCTGGCTGAAGGTCAGTCACTGGATGCTTCAGCTGAATAAGGAATCGGTTAGTCATGGCAGTCGCAAAAGCAAAACCAACCTCTCCGGGGCGTCGTTTTCAGGTTCGTGTGGTAAATAAGGATCTGCATAAGGGTGCACCTTGCAAGAGTCTGTTGGATCGTAAAACTAAAAGTGGCGGACGCAACAATAACGGTCGTATTACTGTGCGTCATGTCGGTGGCGGGCATCGTCAGCATTATCGGGTTGTTGACTTTAAACGTCGCAAGGATGATATTCCAGCCCGTGTTGAGCGTATTGAATATGATCCCAATCGCAGTGCAAATATTGCGTTGTTGTTATACGCGGATGGTGAACGTCGTTATATTATTGCGCCACGTAAGCTGGAACAAGGTGCGAGCGTTCAGTCGGGTCAGCATGCACCTATTACGGTTGGTAATGCTCTGCCTATGCGTAATATTCCCGTCGGTACAGTGGTTCACTGTGTCGAAATGAAACCGGGTAAAGGTGCGCAACTGGCACGCAGTGCCGGTACCTCTGCACAGCTGGTGGCGAAAGAAGGGGCTTATGCTACGTTACGCTTACGTTCCGGTGAAATGCGTAAAGTACTGGCTGAGTGTCGTGCAACCATCGGTGAGGTCAGTAATTCAGAGCATGCTCTGATTAAGCTGGGCAAGGCGGGAGCTAAACGCTGGCGTGGCGTTCGTCCGACGGTTCGTGGTGTAGCCATGAATCCGGTGGATCACCCGCATGGTGGTGGTGAAGGTCGTACTTCCGGTGGCCGTCATCCGGTATCACCGTGGGGTGTGCCGACTAAGGGTTATAAGACCCGCAGTAACAAGCGTACCGACAAGATGATTGTTCGTCGCCGTAATAAAAAGTAAGAGGAATTAGACAGTGCCACGTTCACTTAAGAAAGGTCCTTTCATTGATCATCATTTGATGAAGAAAGTTGACACGGCAGTTGCGAATAATGACCGCAAGCCGATTAAAACATGGTCACGTCGGTCGATGATTGCCCCAAGCATGGTCGGGTTGACGATTGCAGTACATAACGGCAGGCAGCATGTTCCTGTGTTGATTAACGAGAATATGGTTGGTCATAAGCTGGGGGAGTTTGCACTAACTCGTTCATATCGTGGTCATGCCGCCGACAAGAAGTCGAAAAAGTAAGGGGTTATAGATATGGAAGTTGCAGCCAAGTTGCGCTTTGCGCGTCTTTCACCTCAGAAAGGCCGTTTGGTAGCCGACCAGATTCGTGGCTTGCCGGTTGACAAGGCACTGGATATTCTGTCGTTCAGCCCTAAAAAAGGGGCAGCGATGATGAAGAAAGTTTTGGAATCAGCAATTGCTAACGCCGAGCACAATGAAGGTGCTGATGTTGATGAGCTTTCGGTTAAACGCGTTTTTGTTGATCAGGGGCCGACGATGAAGCGTATTCGTCCACGAGCCAAAGGTCGCGCAAATCGTATTTTGAAACGTACCAGTCATATCACTGTTACGGTTGGCGATAGTAAGGTCTGAGGTTAGTCATGGGTCAAAAAGTACATCCAACGGGTATCCGTCTCGGTATCGCAACCGATTGGCGTGCCAAGTGGTATGCAGAAGGTAAGGATTATGCGGATTTTTTGCATAAAGATCTGGAAGTGCGTGCTTACCTGAAGCAGCGTTTAAAAGATGCTTCTGTTAGTCGTATTCAGATTGAACGTCCGGCGAAATCTGCCTTTATCACCATTCATACAGCACGTCCCGGCATGGTTATTGGCAAGAAAGGTGAAGATATTGAGCGTCTGCGTGGCGAAGTGGCCAAAATTATGGGTCTGCACGTCAACAACGTTAAGCTGAATATTGAAGAAATTCGTAAGCCTGAGCTGGATGCGCAGCTGGTAGCTGAAAGCATCGCCAGTCAGCTGGAACGTCGTATTATGTTCCGTCGCGCCATGAAGCGTGCGGTGGGTAATGCGATGCGTATTGGTGCCCTGGGTATTAAAGTAAGTGTTTCCGGTCGTCTGAACGGTGCGGAAATTGCGCGTACCGAATGGTATCGCGAAGGCCGCGTGCCACTGCATACCTTGCGCGCTGATATTGATTATGCAACGGCTGAAGCGGCAACTACCTATGGTATTATCGGTATCAAGGTGTGGGTTTTTAAGGGTGAGGTCTTTGACCTTGAACAGAAGCAATCTAGCTCTGGTGTTGGCCAGGGTAGAAAGAAGAAGTGATAGAGGTTAATAATGTTACAGCCCAAAAGAACCAAGTTCCGCAAGATGCAGAAAGGCCGCAATCGTGGCCTAGCACAAACCGGTAACAAAGTCAGTTTCGGTGACTATGGCCTGAAATCTCTGGAGCGTGGTCGTCTGACAGCACGCCAGATTGAAGCGGGTCGTCGTGCGATTAATCGTCATGTTCGTCGTGGCGGAAAAATCTGGATTCGTGTTTTTCCTGATAAACCCATCAGCAAGAAGCCACTGGAAGTCCGGATGGGTAAAGGTAAAGGTAATGTTGAATACTGGGTGGCCCAGATTCAGCCGGGTCGTGTGCTGTTTGAAATGCAGGGTGTTTCTGAAGAAATGGCCCGGGAAGCATTTAAACTGGCTGCTGCTAAATTACCGTTTAAAACCACATTTGTTACACGGCAGGTAATGTGATGAAAGTGAATGCAGCTGAACATCGTAAAGAGCTTCGTAAGAAATCAATAGACGAATTAGAGTCAGAGTTGACTGAAAATTATGCTGAACAGTTTAAGTTGCGTATGCAGCGGGCTGCTGACCAGATGGCGCGCCCTTCAGAAATGAAGCGGGTGCGTCGTGAAATTGCACGGATCAAAACGATTCTGTCTGAAAAGAAAGTCGCGGGTGAGTAAAGATGAGCGAAGAAGCAGTAGTTGAACGTAGTTTGCTGGGTCGTGTCATCAGCGACAAAATGGATAAGACCATTGTTGTTCTGATGGAACGCCAGATAAAGCACCCTTTATATGGGAAGTTTATTAAGCGTTCCAAGAAATATCACGTGCATGATGAAAATAATGAGTGCAAGGTCGGTGATACCGTAACTTTCAAGGAGTGCCGTCCTCTGTCAAAGAGCAAGCACTGGACTTTGATTAAAGTCGTTGATCGTGCGGTCGGTTGATTGTTGTTGAGTATTAAGGCGAGAGATTTGACATGATCCAGATGCAGTCAGAGCTGCAAATTGCAGACAATAGTGGTGCTCGTCGTGTGATGTGCATTAAAGTATTGGGCGGTTCTCATCGTCGTTATGCTGGTATTGGTGATGTAATCAAGGTCAGTATTAAAGATGCGATTCCCCGTGGTAAGGTTAAAAAAGGTGATGTATACAATGCAGTGGTTGTACGCACTGCAAAAGGTGTACGTCGCAAGGATGGTTCCGTGATTCGTTTTGATGGTAATGCTGCGGTATTGCTGAATAGTAAGCTGGAGCCCATTGGTACACGTATCTTTGGCCCGGTGACACGCGAATTGCGTGGTGACCGCTTCATGAAGATTATTTCTCTGGCACCCGAAGTGCTTTAGTTAAGGTGACGTGATGAATAAGATCCGTAAAAATGATGAAGTGGTTGTCATTGCTGGTAAAAATAAAGGCCAGCAGGGCTCTGTTCTGCAGGTATTTGCGAATGGCAAGGTTTTGGTGAAAGGTGTGAATATGGTTAAGAAGCACACCCGACCAAACCCGACATTAGGTCTTAAGGGGGGTATTGTTGAAAAAGAAATGCCACTGGATAAGTCTAATGTTATGGTGGTCAACCCGGCGACAGGCAAGGGTGACCGTGTTGGATTCAAGCTCCTGGAAAACGGCGATAAAATCCGTGTCTTCAAATCCAATGGCGAGCCTGTAGAGGCTTGAGGTAAATAAATTCATGGCAAGGTTGCAACAATATTACCGTGATAATGTCGTCGCTGAACTGACAGACAAGCTCGGTTGTAAAAACGTAATGGAAGTTCCGAAAATCACCAAAATCACCCTGAATATGGGGCTTGGTGAAGCGGTGGGTGATAAAAAAGTCATTGAGCATGCTGTTGGTGATATGGAAAAAATCGCCGGTCAAAAAGCGGTTGTTACTATGAGCCGTAAGTCTATCGCGGGCTTTAAAATTCGTGATGGCTGGCCGATTGGTTGTATGGTGACCTTGCGTAAAGAGCGTATGTATGAGTTTTTGGATCGTCTGATTAACGTATCTATTCCTCGTATCCGTGATTTCCGTGGCTTGAATCCAAAATCTTTTGATGGCCGTGGTAACTACAATATGGGCGTGAAAGAGCAGATCATTTTCCCGGAAATTGATTACGATAAAATTGATGCATTGCGTGGAATGAATATTACCATTACCACCACGGCAAAAACTGACGAAGAAGGGCGTGCGCTGCTGGAAGCGTTCAAGTTCCCTTTTAAACGGTAAGAGGATACGAGTCTCATGGCAAAAAAATCCATGATTGCCCGCGAAGTCAAGCGTGCAAAAGCAGTTGCCCGTGACGCAGAGAAGCGTGCAGCATTAAAAGCAATTATCAGTAATCCGGCCAGTTCTTATGAAGAAGTTATGGCGGCCAGCGAAAAACTGCAGAAAATGCCGCGTGATGGCAGTGTAGTGCGTAGGCAACGTCGCTGTAATCTGACCGGACGTCCGCATGGTGTTTACCGTAAGTTTGGTTTGTCACGAAATAAGCTGCGTGAAGCCGCTATGCGTGGTGATGTGCCTGGCTTGAGCAAGGCCAGCTGGTGAGGGAGAAAATAACATGAGTATGAGTGATCCTATTGCTGATATGCTGACCCGCATTCGTAACGGGCAAAGCGCGGGCAAGGCCAGTGTATCGTTTCCGGCATCCAAACAGAAGAAAGCTATTCTGGATGTGCTGGAAAGTGAAGGTTATATCAGTGGTTATGAGACTGACCATAACGATGGTAAGCCGGTAACGAAAGTGACACTGAAGTATTTTCAGGGGCAGCCGGTTATTAGCCATATTGCCCGTGCCAGCCGTCCGGGACTGCGTGTATTTCGCGGAAAGAATGAACTGCCTACAGTCATGGGTGGTTATGGGGTTGCCATTATCTCGACATCATCCGGTGTTATGAGTGATCGTGCTGCACGTGCTGCCGGTCAGGGTGGCGAAGTCATCTGTACAGTTGAGTAAGGTAGGCGGATTGTCATGTCACGTATTGCTAAAAAGGGGCTCACACTACCCAGTGGTGTTGAAGTCAAGATTGATGGGCAAAACCTGAATATCAAAGGCAGTAAAGGTGCGTTTGATTACACAGTGCACCAGGATGTCGAAGTTCTCCAGGACGATAATGTTTTAAGTTTCCGCCCGCGTAATGATGTGCCCGGTGCATGGGCGCAGGCAGGTACGACCTGTGCGGTCACTAACAATATGGTGATTGGTGTCAGCCAGGGGTTTGAAAAAAAGCTGCAGTTGGTGGGTGTTGGTTATCGTGCCCAGGCTCAGGGTAAGAACCTGAATCTGACACTGGGTTTCTCACATCCGGTCGTTTATGAATTGCCTGAAGGTGTGAGCGCAGAAACACCGAGTCAGACTGAAATTGTTGTTCGCGGTATTGATAAGCAGAAAGTCGGTCAGGTTGCCGCAGAAATCCGTGCATACCGTCCACCTGAGCCCTATAAAGGTAAGGGTGTCAAGTACGATGGTGAGCATATTGTACGTAAAGAAGCCAAGAAGAAATAAGGTGGCATAAGATGGATAAGAAAGCTAGTCGTATTCGTCGCAGCAAGCGTGCACGGAGTAAGATGCGCGAATTGCGTGTGACCCGTTTGTGTGTACACCGTACACCACGCCATATTTATGCTCAGATTATTGCTCCTGAAGGGGATAAGGTTCTGGCTGCGGCATCTACTGTAGAAAAAGATCTGCGTGAAGGTGATAACTTTACTGGCAATGTGACAGCAGCAGCTGCCGTTGGCAAACGGATTGCTGAGCGTGCGCGTGAAAAAGGTGTTGACTCTGTAGCATTTGATCGCTCAGGTTTTAAATATCATGGTCGTATCAAAGCGTTGGCTGAGGCCGCGCGTGAAGCTGGCCTGCAATTTTAAGGGTAGAATGTAATGGCAAAGCCAGATAATTCAGCAGCAGCGGCTGATGGTTTACAGGAAAAACTGGTACACGTAAATCGTGTCTCTAAAGTAGTTAAAGGTGGTCGTATCTTCAGCTTTACGGCCTTGACAGTGGTGGGTGACGGCAATGGTCGTGTCGGCTTTGGTTATGGTAAGGCACGGGAAGTCCCTGCCGCAATCCAGAAAGCGATGGAGCAGGCACGTAAAAATATGATTACAGTGCCGTTGGTTGATGGAACACTACAATATCCCATTAATCACTCTGTCGGTGCTGCTACAGTGTTTATGAAGCCTGCATCTGAAGGTACCGGTATTATTGCCGGTGGTGCAATGCGTGCAGTGCTGGAAGTAGTGGGTGTACGTAATGTACTGTCAAAGTGTGTGGGTACCCGTAATCCGGGTAATGTGGTTCGTACCACGATTGCCGGTTTGGCATCCATGCAGGATCCTGAACTGATTGCAGCCAAGCGTGGTAAGACCGTTGAAGAAATTAAGGGGTAAGTCATGTCTGATGCCAAACAAGTTAAATTGACCTTGGTGCGTAGTTTGAACGGCCGCCTGAAAAGCCATAAGCAATGTGCTGCCGGTTTGGGTATCCGTAAAATGCATAACCCGGTAACAGTCATTGATACACCTGAAAATCGCGGCATGATTAACAAGATTGCTTACATGCTGAAAGTTGAGGAAGCCTGAGATGAAACTGAATACTTTGCAACCTGCTAAAGGTAGCCGCAAGCTGCGTACCCGTGTTGGGCGTGGTATTGGTTCCGGCTTGGGCAAGACAGGTGGCCGTGGTCATAAAGGTCAGAAATCACGTGCCGGTGGTTTTCACAAGGTTGGTTTTGAGGGTGGTCAGATGCCCTTGCAGCGTCGTCTGCCAAAAATCGGTTTTACCTCACGCATTGGGCGACGCACTGCTGAGGTTCGTTTGAACGAACTGGCCAAGGTTGAAGGGGATATCATCTCACTGGAAACACTGAAAGCCGCTAATATTATTGATGCCCGTACTCTGCAGGCGAAGATTATTCTTTCCGGAACAGTTGAGAAAGCAGTAACTGTTCAGGGTGTGGGTGCTACTAAAGGTGCCAAAGAAGCAATCGAAGCAGCAGGCGGCAAAATCGGGGAGTAATCAGACTCATGGCCAGAACACCTGCTTCAGCAGCTTCTCTCGGGGGCTTGGGAAACATGGTTGAAGTCCGTCAACGCTTATTATTTGTGTTGATGGCTTTAATTGTTTATCGTATCGGTACATTTATCCCGGTTCCTGGCATCAACCCTGAAGCAATGTCACAATTGTTTAATCAGAACAGTGGCACCATTCTGGGTGTTTTTAATATGTTTTCCGGTGGCGCTCTAAAGCGTTTCAGTGTGTTTGCACTGGGAATTATGCCCTACATTTCTGCTTCTATTATTATGCAGCTCATGGCAACGGTGGTGCCAACACTGGAGCAACTGAAAAAAGAAGGTGAATCGGGTCGCCGAAAGATTACTCAATATACGCGTTACGGTACTGTGGTGCTGGCTCTTTTCCAGAGTATAGGTATTTCTATTGCCTTGGGAAATCAGGGAGTGGCGATTAATCCGGGTGTGGGATTTGTCCTCAGCACGGTGATTACTCTGGTAACCGGGACCTTGTTCCTGATGTGGTTGGGTGAACAGATTACCGAACGGGGTATTGGTAACGGTATTTCATTGATCATTTTTGCCGGTATTGTTGCCGGGTTGCCCGCTGCGATTGGTGGGACACTGGAGTTGGCAAATACCGGTGAGTTGTCTCCGGCCTTTGTTATTCTGTTATTGGCTTTAGTGGTGCTGGTGACCGCCTTTGTTATCTTTGTTGAGCGTGCTCAGCGCCGGATCACCGTAAACTATGCAAATCGTCAGCAGGGTCGCAAAATGTATCAGGGGCAATCCAGCCATTTGCCATTAAAGCTGAATATGGCCGGTGTCATTCCCCCGATTTTTGCGTCCAGTATTATTCTGTTTCCGGCAACAGCAGGGCAGTGGTTTGGTAGTGCGGACAGTTCAGGTATGGTTGCACAGTTCTTTAGTATGTTGCAGCCGGGTCAGCCGTTGTATGTGATTTTTTATGCAATTGCGATTGTTTTCTTCTGCTTTTTCTATACGGCACTGGTATTCAATTCGCGAGAGACAGCAGATAACCTGAAAAAAGCCGGTGCATTTATTCCAGGAATTCGTCCTGGTGAACAGACAACCAAATATATCGATGGTGTGATGACGCGTCTGACGGCTGTTGGTGCAATCTATATTACACTGGTTTGTTTGTTGCCGGAATTTCTGATCCTGGGCTGGAATGTACCATTCTATTTTGGTGGTACTTCATTACTCATTATTGTGGTGGTTGTAATCGATTTTCTGGCTCAGTTACAGTCACACATGATGTCTCATCAGTATGAAGGATTGATGAAAAAAGCAAACTTCAAGTCGCAAACACGCCCTGGCTCTTTGCGATAAGTTGACACAGAAGAGGTTGTGGTTATGAAGGTTAGAGCTTCAGTTAAAAAAATGTGCCGTAATTGTCGGATTATCCGCAGAAACGGTGTTGTAAGGGTGATCTGCTCTGATCCGCGCCATAAGCAGCGCCAGGGTTAAAACAGATTGTTTTTCTCTTCCGGGAGAAAGACCTTGAATAACCTCTGCACGGAACTGTGTCAGGATTAATATCTGGATAGTTTTAGGCAGGGGTTATTTGTTGATAAATAATTGGGTTTACGGCATAATCGCGCGTTTTCCCGAAAATCTGGAGAAATAGTTAATGGCTCGTATTGCGGGTATTAATCTTCCTGTAAATAAACATGCAGTAATTGGTCTGACTGCTATTTACGGGATTGGACGTTCACGTTCCAAGGATATTTGTGTAGCAGCAGGTATTGCACCTGAGACAAAGATCCGTGATCTGAATGAAGGTGAACTGGAAAAGGTTCGTGCTGAAGTGGCGAAGTTTCTGGTTGAGGGTGACCTGCGCCGTGAGGTTTCCATGAATATCAAGCGTTTGATGGACATGGGTTGTTATCGTGGTGTCCGGCATCGTCGTGGTTTGCCGCTTCGTGGTCAGCGCACCAAGACTAATGCACGTACACGCAAAGGTCCGCGTCGTCCAATTCGTAAGTAATGATTAGCAGGAAGTGAACATTATGGCAAAACAGCCAAGAAAGGGTGCTAATACCCGTAAGAAGATAAAAAAGGTCGTTACCGATGGTGTCGCACACATTAATGCGTCTTTTAACAACACGATCGTAACGATTACAGATCGTCAGGGAAATGCCTTGGCATGGGCGACTTCCGGCGGTTCCGGTTTTCGTGGTTCTCGGAAGAGTACCCCGTTTGCGGCACAGGTTGCTGCTGAGCGCGCGGGTAATGCGGCGAAAGATTATGGGCTGAAGAACCTTGATGTCGAAGTCAAGGGGCCAGGGCCTGGTCGTGAATCGGCAATTCGCGCATTAAATAATGCGGGTTATAAGATTACCAACATTACCGATGTGACACCCATTCCTCATAATGGTTGTCGTCCCCCTAAAAAGCGTCGTGTGTAACAGGAGATTCTGACAATGGCAAGATATATTGGACCGACCTGTAAACTGAGCAGACGCGAAGGTACAGATCTGTATCTCAAGAGTCGGGGTGTTTCTCTTGAGAAGAAATGCAAGCTGGAAAAGGTTCCGGGTGTTCATGGTGAACGTCGGACACGTTTGTCTGACTATGGTATTCAGTTACGTGAAAAGCAGAAAGTCCGTCGTATTTACGGTGTGCTGGAAAAGCAGTTTCATAATTACTACAAAAAGGCAGCTCGCATTAAAGGCGCTACCGGTGAAAACCTGCTGAAACTGTTGGAAGGCCGTCTGGATAATGTTGTTTATCGCATGGGCTTTGGTTCCACACGTGCTGAGTCACGTCAGCTGGTCAGCCACAAGGCAATTACTGTCAACGGGCAAATTGTCAACATTGCATCTTACCAGGTTCAGCCGGGTGATGTGGTTGCGGTACGTGAACGTGCGAAAAAGCAGGCGCGTATTCAGGAATCGATGAATATTGCGGAACAGCTGGGTTTTCCTGGCTGGGTAGAAGTCGACGTTAAGAAGCTGGAAGGTACATTTAAAAATATTCCTGACCGTTCTGATCTGCCGGCTGAAATCAATGAATCACTGATTGTGGAATTGTATTCCAAGTAATCTTTCCGATTCATAACATGATTACAGGTACTAGCATGACCTCACAAATGACTGACTTACTAAAACCACGCAACGTCCGGGTTCAGGAGCTGGGATTAAATACCTCCCGGATTACTCTGGAGCCACTGGAGCGTGGTTTTGGACATACGCTGGGTAATGCGCTGCGTCGGATTCTGCTGTCCTCTATTCCGGGCAGTGCGATCACCGAAGTACAGATTGCCGGTGTTGTACATGAGTACACCTCAATCGAAGGTGTCCAGGAAGATGTAGTAGAAATCCTGCTGAACCTGAAAACGCTGGCGATTCGTCTCAATGCCCGCGAAGAAGCGACACTGACCTTGAAGAAAAAAGGTAAGGGTGCAGTAACTGCAGCAGATATTGAGCTTGATCATGATGTTGAGATCATTAATCCGGAACATGTGATCGCTCACATCACTAAAGATGATACTGAGCTGGAGATGAACCTGACCATTACCAGTGGTCGTGGTTATCAGCCTGCCTCGGTGCGTCGTGGCCCGGATTCACCAGAATTGCCGCTGGGCAGTCTGGTATTGGATGCCAGTTACAGTCCGATTCTGCGAGTAGCTTACAATGTTGATGCCGCGCGTGTTGAACAGCGCACTGACATGGATAAGCTGATTGTCGAAATTGAAACGGATGGTTCGGTAGATGCCGAAAATGCCTTGAGTATGGCCGCACAGATTCTGCAGCAGCAGCTGACCGTCTTCTTTGATCTGAAGATTGAAGAACCGGTGAAGGAAGAAGAGCAGCAGCCTGAAATCGAACCTGTATTATTGCGTCCGGTGGATGATCTGGAGTTGACAGTGCGTTCCGCGAACTGTCTGAAAGCCGAGAATCTCTACTACATTGGTGATCTGGTACAGCGTACAGAAACCGAATTGCTGAAAACACCTAATCTGGGTAAGAAGTCACTGACCGAGATTAAGGATGTACTTGCTTCTCATGGCTTGACACTGGGTACCAAGCTTGAGAATTGGCCGCCAGCCGGGCTGGATCACAAAGACAAAGTAGCCTGATACGGATCAGGCTGACTCTGAAGGATATTTAAAATGCGTCATCGTATGATTGGTCGTCAATTAAGCCGTAACAGCAGCCACCGTAAGGCACTGCTGAAGAGTCTGACCAACTCACTCTTGCGTCACGAAGCTATCAGGACAACACTGCCAAAAGCAAAGGAACTGCGCCGGGTCGCTGAACCATTGATCACCCGCGCCAAGACAGATTCCGTACATAACCGTCGTATCGCTTTTGCACGTTTGCGTGATGATGAAGTTGTTGCCAAATTATTTACCGAAATCGGGCCACGCTATCAGGATCGTCCGGGGGGGTATCTGCGTATTATCAAGTGCGGTCATCGTGCCGGTGATAATGCACCGATGGCTTACGTTTCTCTGGTCGGTGGTGCCGGTGAAGTGGCACAGGATGCAGAGTAAAAAATTTAGTCTGTTTAGTTGATGAATAAAAGCCGGTTTGTGTCTGCATGCCGGCTTTTTTTAT
>PDWJ01006110.1_pt1 | contig 13942 bp, 10 predicted proteins | sample 1430881 | NCBI WGS metagenome assembly PDWJ01 (sample SAMN01162460, study PRJNA174530) | Oral metagenome, whole genome shotgun sequencing project. | biome: Marine environment; feature: Marine mammal; material: Swab sample of the gingival sulcus; isolation source: swab sample of gingival sulcus... | reverse complement strand
TCATTGCCACGGTGCCTGTGGGGTATGCCGACGGATTCAGCCGGTTGCTCTCCAATCAAGGGCATATGCTGGTGAAAGGAACCCAGGCCCCTATTCTGGGCCGGGTCTGCATGGACTTTACAATGATCGACGTGGGCCATATTCCGCAGGTTGCAGTGGGAGATGATGTGGTCATCATGGGCACCCAGGGGGATCAAACCATTTCAGCCGATGACATTGCCGGCTTGACCCAAACGATTAATTATGAAGTAACCGCAGGCCTCACCGGACGGATTCCCCTCCAGTATACCCGGTCCCAGCCAAAAAATGAAAGACAGGAGCCCTCATGACAGATATCAATTTTAACACCGGTACCTGGGCCAACGGCAGTACGCCCATTGCCCGGATGATAATTGCCGGAGACTGGTCTCCCATCCGTGCCTTTGCCCCTTTGATCGAAAAAGACCCAGCCGCTATCTATGGAGACCTGCTCCCCCTGCTCCGCCAGGCGGACTTGTCTTTGGTCAATTTAGAAGCCCCCTTAAGCGACACCGGCACGCCTGTCACCAAAAGTGGTGCGGTGTTCAAGGGCAATGCCTGCCACATCGACGGACTATCAGTGGTGCCTTTTGATGCGGTGACCCTGGCAAACAATCATATCTTTGATTTTGGCATTGACGCCTATCTGAACACGGTGAAAGTGCTGGACAGCCGACATATCAAATATACCGGCGCCGGCATGAATCTGGATGAGGCCAAAACGCCGTTAATCCTTGACACCTCAGGGCTCAACGTGGCGGTGGTCAACTTCAGTGAAGGAGAAGACCTGACTGCCGCAGGAGACGGACCCGGTGTTATGGGCTGGGACATTGACCTGATGGTCGAAGAAATTAAAGCAGCCCGGGCCAATGCAGATGTCATTGTCGCTGTGGCCCATTGCGGCCTTGAATATATTCCATTTGCCCCGGACTATGTCATACAGGCCTTCAAGACCGTGGCCAACGCCGGCGCCGATGCCGTGATCGGGCACCATCCCCATGTCCCCCAGGGAATTTTTATTCACAACGGAGTTCCCATCTGTTGCAGCCTGGGCAATTTTGTGTTTTACCAGCCCACCCGTCTGTACTGGCGCAAGCTGGGATATATGGTGGCGTTGAAATTGGGCAAAAATGGGGTGGCAGGATTTGAGATCATCCCATACCGCATCCATGATGCGGGTGTGTCTCTGCTGGCAGATGGAGAAAAAACACAATTTTTTAAGCGGCTCGAAGACATTTCACGGCCCTTGTTCAACGAAAAAACCGCCCTGGACGCCTGGAATGGATTCATTGATTACTATGGCCAAAAAGGATTTAAAGATGAGGTCACCCGGATCCTGGACAAAATGTTTGGCGATGAGCCGGGAAAAGGGGCCGCCATGTTCAGGAATCGCCTGACAACGGCCCAGCATTTTTATCACTGGAAAGACCTGCTTACCCGTGTGGTCACAGACAAAATGGGGGATTCCCCCCAATGGGCCAGGGATCTTGCCCAGGAATGGCTCACAAGGGAGAATCCATGAAAGAGACCACAATATTGATGCCTGGCCCCAGCAATACAAGGGATACAACCATTACCCCAACCGCGAGGCCAAAGCCAGGGTGTTTCACAATGCGTTGACGGCCATGGCAAGATTCAATCCCGACCACATTTACATTGCCTGCAATACCTTGTCTGTCATCTATCCGTTTACCCGGTTCGCGGCCGAACCCCACTGCCCTGTGACCGGTATTGTCGAATACGGGGTGGATATGGTAAAAGCCGCCTTGGAAAAAGACCCCGCCGGCAAGGCCGTCATTTTCGGCACCCCCACCACCGCCCAGGAAAACAGCCATAAAAAAGCATTGGTGTCGGCTGGCATCCACCCTGACCGGATTATCCCCCAGGGATGTCTGGATCTGGCGGGCAAAATTGAACGGGATCCCTTTGGTGACGTGGTAAAACAAAAGATTGACGAAAATGCCAAAGCTGCGGCCGACCAACTAAAAGAAGGCCATGGCATTGACCGTTCCGTCACAGTATACGCAGCCCTTTGCTGTACCCATTTCGGATATTGCAGGGCACAGTTCAAAGCCGCTCTTGAAACCCATACCGGCTGTCAGGTTGAAATTCTCAACCCCAACGATCAGATGGTGGACCGGGCATGTGAGGGCATTGAGGCCGGCGGCTGCCCAGATATCCAAATCACCATCTCATCCCGGGTGACCTGGGAGCCGTCCCGGATTAAGGCGTATGACGCACTCTTATCCAAGGTGTCGCCTGACACCGTAACTGCATTAAAATCCTATACATTGGACAAAACGTTGTTCCGTATAGATTAGGCAATCCCTTTCACATAAAAAGTTGAGGACCCCATGAAAAAAATTTTAATTATTACTGGACCGGGTGGTGATGCCCAAGGCTGGGGGAACATGGAAGTAACCCAAGAAATGGCCAAGGCCGTCAACGCATCAGGCAAAACAGCGGACATCGCATTTGTAAACACCTTGGAAGAATTGAACACGGCCCTGGACAATCACACATTCGATCTGGTCTGGAGCGCCCTGTACCATGTCAATGAAAATGCCGACACCATCGGCATGAGCCAGGGCGACGACCGCTGGGTGGCCGATATCCTGGATCACCGCAGCATCCCTTACATTGGTCCAGATTCCGCGACCATGAAGGCCCTGATTCATAAAACCACCACACACGACATTATGGAAAAGGCCGGCTGCGCCGTGCCCTACCACTACCAGGTGGAAAAAGGTGCGGACATGCCTGACTTAAAATTTCCCGCCTTTGTCAAGCCGTCATATGAAAGCCGTTCTGTGGGGATCTCCGACAACAGTGTTGTCAACGATCTTGCCCAACTGACCACCCAGGTGAAGTTCATCCATGATACCTACGATCAGCCCGCCCTGGTGGAAGAATACCTTCCGGGACAGGAATACACTGTCCTCATGCTGGGCAATGGAAAATACCAGGAATACCTTCCCGGCAAGGTGATTGTGGATGAATCCTTGTTTGGTGAATATCCTATCCTCCGAGCTGACCTTCGGGGCGTTGGCGTCACAAAAATAAAACCTGCCGACGAAATATCGGAACAGGCCATTGCTGTAACGGCAAAGGCCATGGATGCCTTGAATTGCCTGGACCATGTCCGCACCGATATGCGGCTGGACCGCGACGGCAACCTGAAAATCATAGAGGTAAACGGCATCCCAGGCTTAAAGCCCATCAAAAGCTGGAGCCCCCAGATGTACACCCTTCACCATCCCTCCAAAGCAGGAGAAATGGAAGATTACAGACGGCTGATCAATCACATTGTGGAGTCTGCACTGTCTCGATATGGATTGGAATAGGGTAATTAGGCCCATTGTCGAAACTCAATGGCCAACAGATGCGCCCACTTTTAAGCTGGCATCAAGGCACGCCAATGGGCGCATATTTGGATGTGCCGATAGAGGCTTAAATCTAAAATAGTCTCCAGTTGTTTTACAAGCTGCCGTCTATTCCCCCCTTTGCGTGATGTGGTGAGGGAAACCCGGAGCCACTGCCCTTGCCATTCGTGCCATGGTAAGACTTTATATAAATATTTTATCTTCTGTCAATAAATAAGTAAGGTGTCCCCTAAATACCTATGGTTTTCGGTCGGGCACTATTAAATTACCGGACAGCCCATAAGACGGGCTGTCCGGGTTCGATTTTCGGTCGGACGGATTAATCGTCAAGTTTTTTGTCAACCAACTCTTGGATCATCTTCTCATCGGTGAGATAGGGAAGAGTGATATGGGCCTGGCCCGTGTTCACATCGTTGAACTCCACGCAAGTGGACATGGCGTTTTCGTTCCTTGCCCAGGAACGTCTGGCCACGCCGCCCATGACATCCCAGAGCATGGCGCTCCTGATGATACCATCGATGCGGGCACTGCCGTCCAGAACCAGGCCAAAGCCCCCGTTTACAGCCTTTCCAATGCCGACTCCGCCACCGTTGTGCAGGGCCACCAGGCTCATACCCCTGGCGCAGTTGCCGGCAAAACACTGAACAGCCATGTCTGCCATGATATTGGAACCATCCTTGATATTGGCGGTCTCCCTGAACGGCGAGTCCGTGCCGCCGGTGTCATGGTGGTCGCGGCCCAACATGACCGGTCCGATCTCGCCCTTGCGTACCATGTCGTTGAACTTGAGGGCGATGTTGACCCGGCCCATGGCATCCTGATACAGAATCCTGGCCTGAGTGCCAACCACGAGACGGTTTTTCTCGGCATCCCGGATCCATACCCAATTATCGCGGTCCTGGAACCTGCGGTCAGGATCAATACATTCCATGGCGGCCTTGTCGGTTTTAAGCAGATCCTCTTCCCTACCGGAAAGGCAGACCCACCTAAACGGTCCATACCCGTAGTCGAACATCAGGGGCCCCATGATGTCTTCCACATAGGAGGGCCAAATAAATCCGTCCATGGTGTTTTCTCCGTTTTTGGCAATATCCGTTACTCCAGCGTCAAACACGGCCCGCATAAAGGCGTTACCATAATCAAAGAAATAAGTGCCCCGGTCCACGAGGGTTTTAACCAATTCGTAATGACGTACCAGGGACTGGTCCACCTTTTGGGCAAAGCCTTTGGGATCGTTTTTGAGCATCTCGGTTCGTTCCTCAAAGGTCAGGCCCTGGGGGCAGTATCCGCCACCGTGGGCCACGTGGCAGGAGGTCTGGTCCGAGAGTAATTCGATCTTGATGTTGTTGTTCACGGCATATTCCAAAAGGTCGACCACATTGCCGTGGAAGGCGATGGCCAAGGGCTTTTTATCTGCCATGACTTTTTTTGCCGCTTCAAAGCTCTCTTTCGGGGTATGGGTGACCAGACTGACCCAGCCCTGGTCAAACCGGGTCTTGATCCGGGATGCGTCCACCTCGGCAATAATGCCCACGCCGTTGGCGATTTCAATGGCTTTTCCCTGGGCACCACTCATACCACCAAGACCTGAGGTCACAAAAAGCTTGCCAGACAGATCCCCGTCTTCGGGCACGCCAAGTTCCAGGCGGGCCGCGTTAAGCAGGGTGCCGTAAGTTCCGTGGACAATGCCCTGGGGGCCGATGTACATCCAGCCGCCGGCCGTCATCTGACCGTAGTTCGCAACGCCCAAAGAAATGGCCCGCTCCCAGTTTTCCTGATCGTTGAATAGCCCGATCATCATGGCGTTGGTAGTGATGGCCCGGGGCGAGGTGGGGCTGGATTTGAACAATCCCAAGGGATGGCCGGATTCCATGACAAGTGTCTGATCCTCGGTCAGGGTCTCAAGATAGCGTTTGATCAAGTTGTACTGCATCCAGTTCTGGCAAACCTGGCCGGTCTCGCCGTAGGTGACCAGCTCATAGGGATACAGGGCGATCTCAAAATCCAGGTTATTCTCAATCATGACCTGGAAGGCCCGGCCTTCGGTGCAAGCCCCTTTATATTCGTCAATTGGGCGGCCGAAAATGCGGCCAGCAGGCCGGAACCTGTATCCGTAAATCCGGCCGTAGGTCAGCAATTCGTCCAGAAATTCCGGAGCCATCTGGTCGTGCCAGCGTTCCGGAAGGTACCTGAGGGCATTTTTAAGGGCCAGAACGATCTCTGCTTTGTTCAGGTGAAGCGGCCGTTTGGGTGCCCTGCGGATTCCAGACTCAAAAGCAGGCATTTGGGGCAGTTCAGTGAAAATGTCATCTAATTTAATGGTCATGGCATTTGAAACATCTATATTTTCCATTTATTTACGTTTCCTTTTTTTCAAGGGTCGTGGGTTTGGACAGCCGGGCACAGGTGGTCCCGGTCATTTTTTCAATTTGTGTCAATTTAAATCCGTTTTTTTGGTACAATTTCAACAAGGTTGAATTTCCAGTATCCACTGTTCCCATGACTGAGGTGATCTGTCGACCCGTAAGGCTTTTCAGGGTCTGTTCCATCAATGCCTGGGCCACATTATTTGAAATACGGGCCTTTTCGTAGATCATGGTCAATTCAGCACAACGGCTCTGTTTGTCAATGTCTGCGGCGCAGGCACCAATGACCTCGTCCTGGTGAGCGGCGATAAAGATCACCGCCGTCTGGTCCTGGAAAACCACCCTGTCCGTCTGGTTGATCCAACCGAAGTTTTCGAGCATGGTTTGGGGGTTTTCAGCCAGCCAAGCCAAAACCAGAGCCATAAACGGATCATGGCTGTCTCCGGAATAGGGGCGAATCTGGATCTGGTCCATGATCCGGTTCCGTTCCAGCTTCTTTACGACCCGGTCCACAAGGTCGATGCTGGACATTTCTGCCTCAAGCTCGCCCAGCAGGGTAAGGGCCCTGAAGGGTTTTTTCCCTGCTGCGCTCCGATCATGCATGCTGTCCTGAATGGCATGCCAGACCGGCCGGATTTCGTTGAGTTTTTCATTCCCGGACTGGGTAAGGGTGACAGTTTTTACCCGTTTGTCCGCCCTGCCCTGGGAAATTTTGACAAACCCTTTTTTCTTGAGGGTGGTTACGATCTGGCTAGCCCCGGAGTGGGTGATTTCTAGCTGGCCGGCAATTTCTGCAATCGTAACTGCCGGGTGGACGTCCAGCAGGTAGAAGACCGGGAACCAATTGGCTTCGAACCGGATGTTTTCACTCTTGTATATCTGTTTCAGATCAGAAAAAAATCTGTCACTCATCCGTTTCAGGCGGGTGCCGAACAATAACGCCCCTGTTTCTTTATAAATAGACATGATTATCCTTTAACCTGAATCGGCGGCATGAAATTTGAAATGGGGCTTAAAATTATTGGAAATAATTGATTTTGGCGTTCACCTCATAGATGAAGTCATAAAACAGCATTTTATCAATAATTTCAGCGCATTTTAAAAAGTATATCGCGTATTCAGGTTTAACTTAATACTCGTATTATTTAATTGTATAATAGGAAACATAGCCTATAATCGGATTTGTGACAATAAATATAGGGGCGGCCACAGCCGCCCCAGATTTTAGGAATAAAAAATGATATGGGCAGCCAGGGCCACCAGTGGCATGGCAATAGCCGTCCGAATAAAGAATATCGCCACAAGCTCCCATACCTTTAAGGGGATGTCCGCCTCAAGCATAGCATTGGCGCTCTCCGTAAAAAAGATGACCTGTACCGTGGACAGGGTGCAGACGAAAAACAAGCTCATCTCGGATGCCTTGGCACCGGAGGCAATGATGATGGGCAGTGCAATCTCCGTAATCGAGACCAATACGGTGGAGGCAATGGCCTGAGCGTCCGGTAGCCCCAAAAGGGTCAGGATGGGGGCAACCGGCACACCCAGCCAGTCAAAGACCGGGGTATACGTGGCCAGGATCAACGCGATGGTGGCGATGGACACGACGTAACCCACTATTTTCTGGGTAAATTTCACTGCCTCAAAGGCCCCTTTGGGGAACTGGGATATCTGTGTGGTAGAGGTCCTTTTGACCGCCGCATCCAGGGCATCGGGGATGATTCCCGCGCTGAAACCGGGCGGAGTCCGATCTTCATCGGTCTGCTCCCGGCCGTCAATATACATGTCCTTTTTGAGGGACAACGGCGGAACCCGGGTAACAATTGCCGCCAGGATAAAAGTGACGATAAAGGATGTGATGATCACATGGGGCAGGTAGTGCATTATCCCGCCGATGGAGGTGAGAAGCGCAAAAAAGCCCAGGCTGCAGATGCTGAAGTTGGTAGCAATGCTGGCAGCTTCCCGCTGAGTGTAGTATCCGTTTTTGTAAATTTTGTTGGTAATGAAGATACCCACGGCCGGATCTGCGATAAAAGAGGTGACCGCATCCACGGCAGACCGCCCAGGCAACCGGTAAATAGGCCGCATCAGGGGGGCCATCAGGGTACCGATGAATTCCAGTAATCCGAATTCGGTCAGGAACATCACCAGGGTGCCGGCTAAAGATACTGTGAGCAGCACGCTGGAGCCGATATGAAAGGCCAGGCCGCCGATGTCTTTGTGCAACAGCCATTCAGGACCGATTTTAAACACAATCATCGTGCCGAACACCGCTGCCAGGCCAAAGAGAAATCCGTTAAGGATACCGTCTTTGGCATGGTATTGTTTCAATACCTCAAACCGGGTGGTTCTGGACAGGACCCAAGTCACGAACAAGATCAGCACAATGGCCAGGGTTAGGTAATCCAGTCCCTTTCCCAGCATGTGCTTGATCCAGTCGATGATCAAGATCAAGGGGATTTTTGACTCCCCCGACGCTGTGGAAAAAGGGATGAAAAACAGAACGATTCCAAAAAGACTGCCGACAAGGGATTTGATGCCGGAACCTCGAGTGTTGTGGGGAACAGCCGTACTGTTCTCTTTCAGATCTACTTCCATGTCTCACTAGCTCCTTTTGTTTTACCGGACCGTGGTCCGGAATCAGAGTCCTGACTCTGCAGGGGGGCTGGTTACCCATGTCTCCTGCAGATTCCTTTTAAGCAAAACTTGAGCCGGAACTCGGCTTCCAGGATGGGTCCATATGTTAATCATAGAAGCGGTCCGTCCGGGTATGGCTTCCGGAACTGCCGCCGCACCTTCTCTAAATGCAGAGGGACTGGTGTGTTCTACCTGAGTCGGAATACCGGTTCGACTTAAATTATTTTTTCAGCAGCCAGCCGGTCAATGGTCTGATCGTCGAGTCCAAGGTCGCCTTTCAACACCTCCCGGGTGTGCTGGCCCAACAGGGGAGAAGGCCCCTGGATGATGGCCGGGGTTGCTGACAATTTGGCGGGCATGGCCGGCAGTCTTGTCGAGCCGGCCACAGGATGTTCCACATCCACCAGCATCTGCCTGGCCTTGATGTGTTCACTCTCGCTGATCTGTCCGATGTCCCAGATCGGGGAGGCCGGTACACGGTTGGCTTCCAGCCGATCCAGCACCTGTTCAACGGTCAGTTCCCGGGACCAGGAATGGATGATCTCTTTCAGATCTTTGTCGTTCTGTCCCCGCAGGGTGTCCGTGAGAAACCGCGGGTCGTCCGTGAGCCCCGGCTTTTCCATGGCTGCGCACACCCTTGAAAAACCGGTGTTGTCAAATGTAGCGATGGTAAAATACCCATCCCTGGCCTCAAAAACGTCATAGGGATATGAGGTGGGGTGCCGGGAGCCGATCCGTCCCAATACCTTTTTATCATCGGACAGATAGGTGAACAGGGACATCTCCAGAAGGGAGAAGATCGAATCGACCATGGAGACGTCAATGGCCTGTCCCTGGCCGGTTTTGTCCCGATGAAACAGTGCCGTGACAATGGCAAAGGCTGTATACAGGGCGGTTGAGGTATCTCCAAGGGATACGCCCACACGGGTAGGGGCACCGCCGGCCTGTCCGTTGACGCTCATGATGCCGCCCATGGCCTGGGCGATGAGGTCGAATGCCGGCAGGTGCTTCATGGGGCTATCCTGGCCGAAACCTGAGATAGACGCATAGATGATGCTCGGATTCATGTCCTTGACATCTTCATAGGAAAATCCAAGTTTTGCCATGACGCCAGGTCGGAAGTTCTCCACTAGGACATCAGCCTTTTTGACCAAGGATTTCAGGATGTTCTGCCCCTTTTCCTCTTTCAGGTTCAGGGTGATCCCCTTTTTGCCCCTGTTCAGGGACATGAAATAGAGACTCTCTCCGTTGACGGCTGCCGATGGCTCCCGGGCGCCGTCTCCACCCACTGGATGTTCCACCTTGATCACGTCAGCGCCCATGTCCGCCAGCATGGCGGTACAAAACGGCCCGCTCAACACCCGGGTCATGTCCAGTACTCTAATACCTTTTAATGCTCTCATAATGACTACTCCAGTTTAAGGTCAACAGGGTTAAACTCTCATGCGCGGAATATTATTCGACCCGGCTAAACCGGGTCGATCCGCAACTGGCCAGTTTTAAGTCAGACGGCCGATCACTTTGGCGCTGACGATGTCCTTTTGGGTAATTTTTCTGCCCATTAAGGTTCTCAGACATTTCACATCCCTGAAAAAGTGCTCCACAGGAAATTCGATCATATATCCAACCCCGCCGTGGATCTGCAGGGATTCGTCCGTAAGATATTCGGCCGCAGCTTCAGCGAAGAGTTTGGTTGCGATCATATCGTGAAGATCTATACAGCCACCGTCCATGGCCCTTGCTGCCGCATACACTGCGGAGCGGCACCCCTGCAAACGGATGTACATATCCGCGATTTTTTGGCTGATGCCTTGGAACTGGGCGATTTTCCGGCGGAACTGCTCGCGCTGCCTGGCATAGTTCAAGGCCAGATCAAAAGCACCCTGACCAATGCCCAAATACATGGCGGACATCTTGAGCAAAACGGCCTGCCAAAGGGTCTTGACCGGTGCCGTAATCAGGTTGTCTGCCGAAATCCTGACCTGATCAAAACTGACCCGGTGCCAGGCGGTCATGTCCAGACCCAGCTTCTTTTCTGGATCTGAAACGGTAATTCCCTCAGTCTTCCGGAAAACCACCGCCAGAGCCTGCCCTTTAGTTTCACCGTTTTTGACCTGTTCTGCCACCACGATAAAATAGGGGGCAATACCGGCGTTGAGTACCTGAGGAACCGTTCCGTTAAGGATTAGGGCTTCCCCCTGATACTCACAGGTGACCGGCCCCTGGGTGTCTCCCAGCTCAGGGCTGACTAAAGCGGTAACAGCCTCGCCCTTGAGTAGGGGGCGGATGCAAGATGCCACCAGGTCCTTGGTACCGTAGTGGGCAATGACCTCAGCACCCAGATCTGCGCTGGCAAGGGCAATGCCGGCTGTGGAGTCCCTGCGACAGAGTTCTTCGGTCACCAGGACGCTTTCCACCATCCCGCATTCCTGGCCGCCGGCAGATTCCGGAAAGGTCAGGCCCACCAGATCGAGTTTACAGGCCTGTTTGAGAAGTTTGTCCGGGAACTGCTTATTTTTTATCAGATCAAGGAGTTGATCATCGTCAAATTCCCCTCGGGTGAAGTCCCGGGTGGCCTTTTGAATAAAAATCTGTTCTTTGCTTAATTGGCATGTCATGAGTCGTCGTCCTTTACTACGCTGTGGGTTATGACGGGCGCTGTCCTTTGATCAGTTTACGTCCGATGATAATCCGGTGTATTTCAGCGGTGCCTTCAAATATCCTTAAGATGCGCGCATCCCTGAGGATCCGTTCCACCACGTTTTCAAAAAGGCACCCGTCCTTTCCAAAGATCTCCATGGCCTTTTCCACGACCCTGCCGACCATTTCCGATCCATAGAGCTTGCACATGGCCACTTCCATCTGGGCATCCTCATGGCGGTCCATTTTTGCAGCCGTATTATAAAGGATGGTCCGGGCGGCATAGAGTTCCGTGGCCATGTCTGCCAGGAGCCATTCAACAGACTGGTACCGCTCCAGGGGGGTGCCGTTAAACTGATGGGTTGCAGCATAGGATGCAGCCATGTCCAACAGGCGGGAGGCAAAGCCGACAGACGTTGCGGCAACACCCATCCGACCTTCATCAACGGTCCTGAGGGCCACGGCCAGCCCCTTGCCTTCGGTGCCGATGAGATTCGCGGCCGGCACAGGCGTGTCTGTGAAAATCACCTCGCTTTTATGGGAGCCCTGCATACCCATGGACTCGTGGATGTTTCCGATGGAAATGCCGGGGAAATCCTTTTCCACAATAAAAGCGGAAATTCCGCCCTTGGAGCCCTTATCAGGATCTGTCACCGCAATGACAATAAAGACGTCGGCGATGGGGGCGTTGGTAATAAAATGCTTCATGCCGTTGAGCACATAGGTATCCCCCTTTTTTTCCGCTGTAGTAGTAATGCTGCCGGCATCAGATCCGGCATTGGGCTCTGTCAGGGTAAAAGCGGAAATCCATTCGCCGCTGGCCAGCCTGGGCAGGTATTTTTTCTTTTGCGCCTCATTGCCGTCCAGGACAATACTGCGTGATCCCAGGCCGTTGTTCAGGCTGATAATATCCATAAAGGCAAAATGGGTTTTGGCCAGCTCTTCCTCAACCGTGCAGAACTCTGATTTTCCATAGCCCAGTCCGCCGTATTCCTTGGGAATGGTAAGACCGAAGTATCCGCGCGCCCTCATCTTGGCCAGAATATGCTCCGGAATCTGATTATCAGATTCCACTTTCTGCTCAAACGGAGCCAGCTCTTGTTCGGCAAATTGCCGGATCTCCATTCTAAGTTTCTCCAAATGATCTGATCTGGAAAGGGTCATTATTGCCTCCTTCATCATGGTTGGATAACCAGGTGCAATTTTGTTATCTGTTTTTATAACCTATTGTATTAATGCTTATACAAGTAAGTATTAAACTATATCAATTAATAGTCAAGTTTTTTTATTATTTTCTAATTTATGCACAAAACTATATAAAATTATTAATCAAATCTAACCTATTATTGAATTAGGTTAAACCTTGGACGAGCCCAGATAATACGTCCTAACATGGACGAAAGTATCTCTCTTCTTGATGGTGCACGGAATCAGTATGGCAATCCGGTGCACGCTATGAAGGGTGCAGTTTTTTTGGATAACGATACCAATGAATTAACCGACCCAAATGATCGGTTAAGCAGAAAAACGGATGATGTACTTGATGCGCTTGAGCGCCAGCTTGCATTGATGGAAGAGTTCCAGGAAGCGATTCAGCGTATGATTGAAAATGCCAAAGGGCAATGAAACGTTCAGGAAAAAACCATGAGTGAAAAAGACAGGATCGCCAATCAATTGGGGTGGTGTAACAGCACAAGTGCCAAAACACATTGATTTTAAAGAAAAATAAAATGAAAAGCATTTGCACCGGCAGGGTGCTGAATGTATGTTACAAGGACCTGATACAGCAAATAGATGTCTGGTCAAAAGATCTTTATCTTTTTGGCACTTAAATGAAACAGATTAAGAAAAATCAGGAGTTCATGCAATGAATTCCGAATTCCGGGGACACCTTTATCTTCTGTCAATAAATAAGTCAGGGTGATCGCATGTAGGCTTGGCATAAATTTTGATTCTTGTAAATTCAGTTAGTTGCAAAAATGATAGTTTTTTGCCCTTTTTATAACTGTCTGAATTTATTATGTCGAATTTTTACATGCGTTGACCCTGCGTTGACCCTGATAAATAAGTAAGGTGTCCCCGGAATTTAAGAGCTTTATTTGGCTGCACTTCAAAGGGTTGCACTCGACTTGGGGTGCTTTTTGACCTAAAAACAATCCCAGCGTAACTAAAATTCATCCCCAAAATTTGGTATCAAATTCCAATTTTTTTTACTGCAGCAAAAATATTTCCATCATGTACTTTTTTAAATTCACAAAACACTTTTGATCCAGGTGGGAACTCCCATCTTTCGTATGTTTCATCATATTCAACTTCGTTTAATATTTTATATATATTTTTCTCTAATTTAATCGCTTTAACAGGTTTCCATACGTCTATACCTTCATCCTGTAGAGCAACATATATTTCTTTAATATTTAAACCCTTTTCCTCCGACATGGAAAATTTCTCCTGTTTTATTATCTACTACAACTGATTTACCTGTTTTTGAATGTACAAATCTTGTTGCTGGACCATTTTTACCCATAGTGGCTATCCCTTTAGTTTGCAGGGCTTCTCTAATTTGATTTTCTGTCCATTCTCTTTTTTTCATTTGTTTTACAATCTTATTTGATAAACCTGAATCCGTGACGCCAGCTTTCCACCTCGTTTCAAAAGTGGTACTGACTCAAAATTAATGCTTCTGGCGCTGCGTCGATACTCAAGATTACAGTACCCAGCCTCTTTTTATCATTTTATGGAGAAATTATCTTCATAATCAACCAATCTCTGCAAGCAACAGGACACAACTCTCCTGTTGTCTTGCTCTTGCATCTACCCATGAGCAGAATTTTACAAGCTAAACTGTAAAACGATAATATAAAGCTTCATACATCTTGAACCACGGATTACACCTGCCCA
>PDWJ01003834.1_pt1 | contig 13946 bp, 21 predicted proteins | sample 1430881 | NCBI WGS metagenome assembly PDWJ01 (sample SAMN01162460, study PRJNA174530) | Oral metagenome, whole genome shotgun sequencing project. | biome: Marine environment; feature: Marine mammal; material: Swab sample of the gingival sulcus; isolation source: swab sample of gingival sulcus... | reverse complement strand
ATAATCCAGTCAACTCCTGTGCTAACAATACCAACCAGTCCATCCCAAAGGGCGACAGCTTTGGCCCAGACAACATCCCAATGTTTATAGAGCAAAACGCCTACGGCAATAACCGCACCAATGGCGGCAACTATAGCCAGTACAGGCCCTATCGCTGCCCAGTTAGCCGCCGCCATAGCATATAATTTAGGCACAGCCATTACAGCCTGAACACCCATGCCAAAGATTGCTTTCCCGGCAGAGAGTAAAGACCCTCCAACCATTTTTAAGGATGTTCCTAAAAACCCGACAGCCTGAACACCCATGCCAAAAACCGCTTTTCCTGCTGTAACAGCTCCACCGGCAACCATTTTTAAAGATGGTGCTAAAATCTTTGCGGTTTTTGTCCCCAGACCAAATACTGCTTTTCCTGTTGAAACAGCCCCTCCGGCAACTATCTTTAATGGAGATGTTAAAAGCCCGGTTGCATTTTTGAGCAAAGCCATATATCCGCCCGCATTAGATGCTGCCGATGCCAGCAAAGCAAACTGGCTGGACATTTGCAGTCCGGTAGATACAGCACCAAGCCCAACCTGGGCAAAGACTCCAGCACCACCTATTGCCTGTGCAAAAAATGCTCCCACATTTGTTTCAAGCAGGGGGGCGGTAAAACTCAAGATTCCCGCCGCCGCTTCAGCTCCGGACTGTTTAACCAGGTTAGCCCCTTGACCGAATTTGATTTGCCAAACGCTGGCCGCATTGGTCATCCTTGCCATACTGTCGGCAAAAGTATCAGACTGTTTGGCAGCCATATCCAAGGCTATACCGCCAGTGTTAGCGACTCCTTTATATTGCTCCTGTAATTTATCAAGATCACTTCCCAAGAGTGTTACAGCCCGTACTCCTTCCGCGCCAAAGGCGGTTTTCAACTTGTCCGAGGCTTCAACAGACAGGCTGTCCAAAGGCCCTAACTTATCCTGGATATTTTGGAGAGTACTTATAACATCAATGCCGCCATCTGAATTAAAAGCAAGGTCAAAATCAAGGTCTGCGGCTGCCTTGGACATGTTATTCATCATGGCCCCAAACGCAGTCCCGGCCATGGAACCCTGTAACCCGGCAGAGTTTAAAGCTCCTATAGTTGTTGCAAGTTGAGCTGTTTCTATCCTGTATTGTTTAGCGACGGGAATACCGTATTTCAATCCCTCGCTTAACTGCCCCAGATTGGCAATCTGAAAGGCTCCCTGGGTGGCCGCAACAATATCGGACAAGTCCGATAATTCACTGCCCAGGTTGTTATACATAACACCCAAAAGATTTCCTGCGTCTTTGGCATCTCCCATGGTAGCCTTGGCCAGGATGAGAGCCTGTCCTGTTGCTTCAATCGCTGCCGGTGCATCAAGACCGGCAGAAATCATGCCATAGGTTGCTTGTGAAAATTCATCTGCCGCAGCTGTAGCGGCTTTGGAACCGGAAGTAACACCGCCAGCCCATTGCAAGGCAGCCTGCTGTATTTCGCCGTATGTGGCTTCAACATCTCCGCCGATGGAATTACTTTCATTAAGTACGGAATTGACGGCGGCCATGGCAGATTCCAGTCCGGCCGCCTTCTGGCTGGGTGCATCCAAAGCCGCAGAAAGCTTTGCCCGGAAAGGTTCGGTTAAGTTGGTAGCCATGGCAATATTGGCGGCAAGCTGAGTCATCCCCCCATCATCGCCCATACCATTTAAAGCCTCTTCCATCCCTGCAAGATTTGCTTTTGCACTTTTTATCCCGGAGGAAAAACTGACATCTTCAAATGCGAGTCTTACAGTTGATAAAAATGTAGCCACTTACTTCCCCCCAAACAATTCATGCAGAGCCTGTTTCAAAACCCCAATTTCCAACTCCCTGACAAACAGGGCTTCTTCTATTTTTTTATCTGCCTGGCTAATGGGCAGAGGCCCAATGTCCTCTCCCAAATACCGCCGAACAATCAAACGCCGCTTATCCGAATCCGTTAAAGTTTCTCGAAGGTTTTGACCTCCTTGATCAGCCCTCCTAAAGGGTTAACATACTCCTGGATAAAGGTCGTAACAGGAGCAGGATACTCTCCAATTTCATCCATAACTTCCGCAGCCTTTGGGGCCACAATCAGCTTGTGCATTAGCTGTCTGTTTGCCCCCATCTGGGACAGCCGGGCCTGAGAAGAGTAGCCTTCAATTTCCTCTTCAGTAGGTTCCCTGTAAACAAACTGCAAATGGTGTTCAGACTTTTCCTTGTCTACAAACTTGTAGTCTGCAAAATAAAGATTCCCGTTATACGCTTCTTTGGCCTCTGCTACCAGCTTTTCTTTTTTGTCCATATACTCCTCCTACACTCTTTTAATAACAGGGATGCCATCATGCTCAATGGGAGCCGTTAACGGCCCTTCAAATTCTCTGGCCAGGGAATCTGTACCCTTGCTGTTAGACAGCGTTCTCTTGTTGATAACAAACTGCAGCCGGTCAGTAATGGCAACCTGCCCTGTGTCTCCATACTTCACGGTTGCTTGTATGGGAACAAGGCTTCCGTAAACTCCTCCAGAATCAGACAAAGCGGTTTCAAAGACCTTGGCATCCGAAATACTCATTTTGAATTTGACGGTACCCTTATATTCGCCTTCCACAACTCCCCCGGGAAGGCCGTTGGTGGTTGTAATAACTTCCCGCTCCACTTCATCGTTATAGTCAATATTCTCCAGATAATGGGGCATCCCACCGGGGAGTACCAATTTAATATGAGCATAGGAATACACCTGCCCATTCACTGTTCCTGCGGCCATTATTTATCACCTCCCAAAGCAGGGTTCTCATACTGGATTTCCCCGCTGATTTCCTTGAAGCTCCCTACAGGAGTAACAAAAATTTTCTCTGTGATTACCGGCTTTGAAAGAATGTTCTGGTCAATAGGCATTTCAATTCTGCCCGATGAGATTTCCTTGTCTTTAGCCATTTGAGACAGCACAATTTTCCCCGCACCTGAAACCTGTTCCAACTGGGGAACTGTCCCGTCATCCAATACGTCAAAGTTATCCTTTATATAAGGAAACTGTGCCAAGCGAATAAGCCGCCGGGCTTTATTCAACACATCAATACGACAGCAGTTTGTGAAGTCCGAACCTTCCGGGCTCATAAGGGTGGAGTCATTTACATAGACCCCTTTCTTGCCGTCGTAATACCGCAAGGTTGCATAACCTGCCTCTTCAAGAGCCTGAATATGAGCATCGGGAAAACTCTTCTCTCCATCACGGGGCATGATCTCTTCCACGCCCGGCAGGGCTCCCAGTCTTGTAGCCCCCGGAGACAACGCCATATTAACAGCGAACATCCGGCCAAGAATCTTTCCCAGGCCGTTTCTGACATCCACATAACCGGCCACATCGTTCTCTTTTATCCACATGGGGCAAACCATCAAGCGGATGGATGTTACAGAGCCCCGTTCCTCTTTCAAGAGTGCTTTTATGTAAGCATCCAGAGTTTCACCTTTACCGATATAACGGGCCATGGTTGAACCTGACAGATATTTGTGCCTGGCTTCTGCCATTTCCAGTTTTACAGCAAAGGCAGACCAGAAGGCTGCCTGAGTTATGGCTGCCACACAAAGATGACGCATGGCTCTGCCGTCATCAATCAGGTCATCCAGGGCAGCAAGCAATTCCTGATTGGTTGCCGTAGGTACGCCGGTACTGAAAGAATAAGTATCACCAAACACGAAACTCTTTTGAGAACCGGTAGGAGACCCTGCGGCAAAAGCAAGAGTCAAGCCGGTGCCGGGAATTACATAAGAACCTTCAGCTGGAATTGTGATAACATCGCTTTTCCAGCCGTCTATGACATAACGGAAAGAGGCTGTATTCAGCCCGCCAGAAGATTCAATGACAACGGAAATTTCAAAGCGGTTTACCGGGTTACCCGATACGCTCAAACTACCTACGCCTTCATTTTCTGCTCTGGCACTAACCGGCTCAACAGAACCAGCCACAGACGGTGCAAGGCTCCGGCAGTAAATGGGAATATCCACAAGGGAAAACACCTGCTGGGCAAAATCCCGCAAAGGCGACAAGCCTAAACGCTTTTGGTAATTCTCCCTTGTAATCAGGATAACCCCGGGAATCTCTTCAGGCCCGCAGCCAACAACGCCAAGGGCTCCATCTCCAGACGGGACGACACCCAAACCGCCGTCCCTGATTTTTATATCAACATCTCTACCCACGGGAAACCTCCTTCTTGTCCTGCTCTTTCTTTTTGCGTCCGTCAGCAGGAGCACTTAAAAACCCCTTTAAAGCTTTTTCAAACTCCTCTTTTAAAAGAGTTTTACCGGCTCCCCATCCGCAATGGATTTTCAGCCCTGCAAAAACTTCCGGCTTAACCCCGGAGGATTCGGCAAGCTCTTCAATCGGCAATAAACCCTTCTTGTCTTCTTTGGACTCATTTTTAGCCACGCTCAATACCTCCCTCTACTTTCTCAATATTCAAAGGCTTGCTACCCTGTGGTACGGGAGCAATATCCACACTGAACATAACAAGGGCCGCACTCATATACCGCCCTTTGACCCGGCTGTCATAATCGCTGTGTTCTTCCCTTATAGGCTCAATACTGCCTTCCAAATATTCAATTTTGAATTTGAAGGGCAACGAAGCCAAAAAGGAAGAAAATACAGGATCTACTACATTCTCATTTTCTCCAGTAATCTGTACCACCATGGGAATCTTCCGGCGTGTTCTGGCACGAAGCCATACCTTGCCGGTTTCCAGGGTAATGGCAAAAAGATTCTCCTGCCGGGGAATCTCGTACTTGCCCGTATCTGTATAAATAAAGGCGTACAGCTCTTTACGGCCTCCGGTCTTCAGCTTTGCAGCTTCTGACAGATTCCGGGCAATCCGTTCAGGACTAATCCCGGCTTTCACCAGGGTATCTTCCAGTACATCCTTTACTTCTTTAATCATGCTCTTATCTCCAAAAGATTTCTTACATAGTCATCTGCCAGCAAGTTTCTTACATGCTCATCTGAAAATCCCAAAAACCTGCGTTGGGGCATTTCCACCTTCCGTCCTCGTCCAGTCATGCCCCCTTCATTATGAATCCGGGCATACTTCATTGATGATCCCACCTCGGCATACAAGGCTGTGGACTTCTCTTCAACAGAGTCCTGCAAGATTCCCTTGTCATGAAGAATTGGAGCACTGCTGCGACCTTTCCTTGACTTAATGTCATCCCATTTTTTTCCGGTTACAGGATCACTTTCCTTTTCAAAAGCATCTTCCATTACAATCCGGTGCAGCTCTCCGGATGCAAAGGATGTAAACTTTTTCATCTTTACAAAAGACGCTTTTTGCAGGGCTCTCTTTAATTCGTCCAGCCCCTCAACTTCAAAGGAGATACTTTTTCCGGCCATCAGCAGTACCCCGATATATTCATCTTCTCACCTGTCTTAACACGGAACTTCCCCGATGGACGGGTTCTTTCCCGGCCTTCTCCTGTCGGAATTTTGAATTTCCCTGTAGCCACGCCTTCCAAAAACCGCAACGCTGCTTTCTTTTTCTCTGCAATTTCTTTATCAGCCGGATCATCGGTAATGCCACGCCCTACCACAAGGTTGTACAAGGCTATGGAAACTGCATGTCCTTTTATATGACTAGGCACAGGAGTCAGGGGAACGGTGTAACCGCCGGAGATAAGGTAACCGTCAATTTCAGAAGATGCGTTTGCAATCGCCGATGAGACTTTCTCATCATCTCCTTCTGTCCAATCATCAATGGCACCTTCTCTTATGGCCGCTTCCAGCTCCCCTTTCTCGCAGTACATTTCAACACCCTTTACACGATGCCTTTAATGGCATAAATGAGTTCAGGAGAGACAATCTTTTCATCAAGTTGACAGGCAACCTTGACCTTTCGTTCCCCTTTAACACCGCCTTCTTTGTCATCCCATGTAGACACCACATAACCCATGGAATCCGCATCCCGGTCTTTTACCATAAAGGTAGATCCGGCACGATTCACAGTTACATCATTCTGCTTGCTATCTACATAAGCCAGGACAATGGCACCGCTCCAAATCTGAGACAAGTCATCCATACTTGTTCCGTTTTTATTCTGCTTGGCAGGAGCTGTCAGGCCATCAGCAACCAGAACCTTTTCTACGCCGAAAAGGTCGGCGATGGTCTGAGTGGTTACCCGCTTGGTGGTTTGGACTTCCCCGACACGGCCGGTAAAATCATCATGGTTCTGCATGATCCTCCAAACATCTTTGGAAATCACCATGACATTAGGAGCCCAAAGACAGTTATCTATAGCCTTGTTAATTCTGTCGTAGGGCTTGCCCTTGCCACCGGCCCACTTATTGTCAATGCCGCTACCTGTGCCGGACAAGGTCGCATTTCGTCCGGGGACATTGAGAACCAGATTCTTAATTCTGGCTTCCTGTGCGGCTTCTATTTTGGCGACCAGAGCCTTCACCTTGCTTTTCTCAGCAGCGACAAAGGGGCCTTCTTTGTATTCCATTTCAGAAATATCAAAGCCATCCTGCAAGCCATGAGCCTCGCAAGAAAGACTTTTTTCTTCACTCAGGAAATCGACGCTCTTGGGCTTGCCTCCATTGGCGGCCAGACGGGTATCCGGCACGCTCAAATTATCCAGCCCGTAAAAGGCATATTTGGCATCCGGCTTGTTTACCATTACCCTGGGGAGCAGCTGCACCCCCACCAGACCTGCACGCAAACGCTGGGAATAATCCACAGCATAACCGCTTAAAAGCGGATCAACATATCCTTTACTTCTTCCGGGCATCTTACGCTCCTTCCACTGTTATTTGTCCGATGTTGACATTGAAATCAACATAATCTCCTGCATCCCCGTCCTCTTCAAACTGGCCATAAACCCAGTATGTCCCTGCCGTTTCAGGCAGAGGCTTGAGTTCTCCGTTCGTTCCATCCACATAGCCAAAATCACCGGCTTTAACCGCACTCCCGGCAACAACCCGAGCCAGCCCCATACGGGTAATGGGGGCTGAATCCTGGCTGTCCGGCAAAGTCTTTTCCCCGTTTCTGACAGAGCTGTACACTCCGCAAGGCACCCCGCTTCCACCGGTACCAGGCAAAGCTGCAAAGCCTTCCTTTTCGCCAAAAACCACAGCAACGCCGGGATCAAGATTATCTTCATAACCCATGCTTTTTACATTCTTCACGACTCTCTCCTATACCGTTACACTTTCAGATGATTCCCCCGCAAAAAGAGAGGGCTCCAAACGATGCAGCTCTTCTGCCGCCTGTTCATAGCTCAGATTCTTTTCCCGGCTGAAAGCCTGAATCCTCTGAACCAGTGAAGAATCGGCTCCAAAGGTTTGCGCTGGTTTCTGAGCCTTATGTTCAGTCCCCAAATCAGCCACAGGAGCAGCAGTCTCATAAGCACTGAACAGAATCCTGCGGGATTCAGCATCCATCTTGGGAACTTCTGTCTCCAGACTCTTAAACTGGGCCGGGGTTATTTTCCCCGCATCCCGCAGGCTGACAAGTTTCTCTTTAACAAGCCGCTCATCCTCGGCAGACTTGAACTTATCCAGCTCTCCGGACAAGCTTTTATTCTCCACCTGCAGAGCCGCATTCTGAGCTTTCAGGTTTTCAAATTCCTGCTTTTCCTCTTCTGTCATTTCTTCCTCCGTATTTTCTTCCGGCTCTGCCGGTTTATTTACATCTTCTTTTTCTTCTCCCAAAAACTGAGGTGAGGGGCCGGGATTCCCTTCTGCACAAAATTGCACCAAATCCCCGATGGCAGACTCTTCTATCCGCCCACACCATCTGACAGTTTTTTCATCTTCAATATTTTTAGATGAGAACAGGGACAAAGCCCGGCGGAACATGCTGGGGATTTTCGCTGTCGGCACCTGCGGGATGGAACGGCCTAAAAAGGCTATACGCACCAGAGCCGGTTCACCCTTTTGGAGCATCTCGTCAAAAGGCATGATTTCACCTGATATATATTTCAGGTTCCTTTGCATAAGCCACATTCTAAGCTGAGGGGATATTTCCTCATTGGGCACATCCGCAAAGACTTCCCCATTTTCATTCATGGAAAGACTGCGTACCCAGCAATAAGCCAGCTCGTTTTCAATTCTTTCAGACAAGGCATTCTCAAAATGACCAACAACGCCGGGGGCCTCTACACCCTCTACCGGGTCATAGGAATCAACCAATCGCCGAACCCGTTCAATGGGCCAGGAACCTTGAGGATATTCACCTGCTTCAAATATCTTAACAATCATGGGCACATGATAAGACCGCCCGTCTGAAAAAAGAAAATGAAATAATTCAAATCTTGCATGTTATTTTTAAGGGATTTACAAAATTCAAAGGGGTTACCCGGACGGAAAGCCGGAGTAAAAACAAAAACGCCTACAGGAGCGTTTAAATAGCGTTTAAATTTTATCGCTTACGGAAAGTTGACTATTGACCCGGCTAAACAAAAACGGCCCCACAGGGAGCCGTTATATACAAATCACTTTTTTTCATTCACAGCTTCTGCCGGAAGACTTTTTTCTACAGCGGCCGCCCAGCTTTCCCACTCCTGCACCAAAGCTTCATAATAAACAAGCAGATGCACAAAGTCTTCTTTGCTTTCCGGCATTGCCTGATACTGCCTTACCGGAACAGGGGGCAGTACAACCGGCAGCAGTTCAGGGTTCTTGGTTGTCCGGCACCCGGTTGTTATTGGCAGAAAGGACATCGCCAAGAATATCAGTAGAATCATTTTCCCGTATTTTTTCATTCCATTCTTCCCTTTGCAAGTCAATCTGTTTTACACGCTCGTGGTGTCCAGCCAGTTCCCGAGCATTCTTTCTAAACTCTTCGGCCCGGGCTTTTACCCGGCGGCCATGCTCTTTCAGACGGCGGTTTCTCGCCGCCGTTATCCCTAAAGCTGCCGCCAGAATACCGACTAAAACCGCCAGGGCGGAGACAACATAGGCCATAAGCCGCCTCATTCTTTTTGAGGCCCTCTTTCCTTTGCCGCACTGTTTAATTTTTTAACCCCTGCAAATATTCCGGCAATGGAAGCGGCAAACAAAAAGCCCTGGAATAAATAAGACTGTATCTGCGTATAATCCACATTTCCGTCATTTATCTTCCAGGCAATCAAAGCCGTTATAATAGCCACAAGCATCAACAACCATGACATCACCACAACAGCAATCATCTTCGGATAACTGGCCGTGTACGCCTGCCCCTTGGGCATCTGCCTGCTTGTAAGCACCGATGGCAGCCCGCTGCACCCGGCATAACTGCCAAAGCAAAAGGCCAGCCCCAACCAAATCATCCCCGCATGGGCAAACCCGACCACAGGCGTAAACGCCAGCAACACGGCGGCCACCACAAAGGTAAGCACCACCACCCAAAACACTTTCAACTTTTTCATATAAAACCTCCAAAATTGCGGCTGCGCAGCCTATATACCTTATAAAAAGATTTCAGGATTAATTCGCTCTTCCCATTTGGCCCACTTCCATGTGCCGGGATGAATCTCCCAGTGCACATGGGCTCCGGTAGAAAATCCGGCATTACCAACCTCTCCGATAACATCCCCTTCTTTAACACCAACAGGTGTGTCAAGAGTGTGATAACAATGAATAGGCCAGCGTTTATCTTCCCTCTCTTCCGTATAAACCCAATTCACCAAGGGGGAATTAAAATGGGGATTCTTTCTTAGCTGATTCATGTAGCAATGGGCAAAAACATGAACCCTGTCATTGCACTCCAGAATCAGAATGCCGCCGTACATATCATAGAAATAATTCCGCCAGGGAAACAAAGGTGTCTTGAAAAGGGAATGGAAGCGGTGAATCTGCGGCCCCTGTGTACCGGGCCAATAAATCCCGTCTTCATTTCTTATGGCTACATAGGCCGACAAAATACCATCTTCAGGAGCCACAATCTGAGTACCCACAGGGGCGGCAATATCAATGGCTCCATGAACATGGTGAGGATTAGATAAGGGCCGCATTTCGTCAAAAGGTGTGCTTACAGTTCCTTGCACAGGCTTTGTCATTTTGTACCCTCCTCAAGACGGAGCAGGGCCGTTTTTATCCAGGCTAAATCAGCCTTGATTTCGGCATACCGTACATCCTGGGAAAGCACCTTCTCTTCCAGCTCTTCAATTTCCTGAACACTGTCTTCAAGGGCAACAAGCCTGTTATTAACACGCTCCTGCCATCTGCCCACGGAAACCCCAAAGCCAACAATGAAGATAAGGACACTTAATGCCGCACTTATGCCTATTTTTAATGTTTTGTTTTCAATGCCCACGCTCTGCCTCTCTTAATGATGGAGACAGTCTAAGGCAGGGGATGAGAATTTATATATTGAAATATTTCAAAAGATGCTAAAATCTTATTATTTACTTTTTTGACGGTTCAGCTTTCTCATTTCGGCAAGCTTTGCTTTTGTTGTATTGTGGGCTTTTTCTAAAAGAAAATGCATCTCCTTTCTTAGTTTTAATAATTTATCCATTTTAGGGACATCAAGAAGATGGTCAATTATTGACATATTCGCAAACATTTGATGTTCTCCTGTTTTTAACTTCTGAAGATCCTTTTCAGTTACCAAATCTTTTAGAATGATAAAATCTTTACCACCATGCCTTTCTTTAATTATTTGGCTTAATGACTCTAAAAATAAATCTGTTTGTTTCTTGATATAATTCAGATTTGTCCACTCAAAAGTTTTTGCCATTCTCATAATATCTCTGGCTTGAACAGGGATATTGAAACTATAATAGCAGAGAAGAAATAGGTTGTGCGGAAAATTGAATTCATAATCTTTATCCAAAGAAGCAATAAACTCCTCCACAAGGTCACCCCGTTCCCTAAGCATGGCAGAAAGAATCAAAGCCGTTGCAGAGTAATGCTGAAATGAATTATTGTTATGTACGTCTCGGAGTTTTAATATTATGCGAAATGCCTGTTCAATATCTCCAAGAAGTAAATGCCTTTCTAATCCATAATAAAGTATAAAAACAAACCCTACATCAATATTGGGATTGTAAGGATTCGTGAGTAAATTTAAATATACCCATTTTTGTTCTGGGCTCAAATCTTTATAGCTAGGGTAATATGGTGGACGAGGAACAGATGAAATATCCTCAACTTCTTTTATTCTCATCCTTGTATAAACTAAACTGGGTTCCTCTTCATGGTGTAGTGTCAAAAGAAGTCTCCGCTCCCCAAAATAAAACTCCATCTGATTCTCTTTTTTTACAACCTTTTTGTAATTTTTATGTCGCCCATCCGCAATCCATAATAACCCTTGCAAATCATTATGAACAAGCATATTTGCTATAGTGATACTGTTCTTGTCATGTATTGCTGGTTTGGTTTCAAGAATAGGCAACATAATTTTTTCTTTTTCAACTATTGCGGGTAAAGCAACATTGTTTTCTACATCGCTATCAACCTGAAGAACAGGAGACTCAGTTTTTTTGTCTTCAATGATTACCGATTTTATTTCTTCATTTGTAACTGCAAGATTCTTTTTTTGCTCTTTATAGTTTCTAATTGCATATACGATAGCCTTTTTAAATGGTCTGATTGATATAATAAGCCAGCCCAACAGGAAGACAATTAGAGAAGCCTTATTGCCAATCAATCCAGCCAAGACACCAGCGGATACAATCAATAAAAGCACAAACAGTCCCAAGAAAATCAAGAGTTCTTTTAATACTTTCTTAAACATAACGCCCCCTATTCCGCTACAAAACAGAACCGGCCTACCACCTGATAGTCCCCGTCCTCAACAACCACAGACCGCCCCGTACCATCATCATACGCAAGCCGCTGGGTGCCGTCCTTATCCTTTATATACCTTTTAAGGGTATACGCCCCCTCATGCCGTACAAGATATATCTTTCCAGAAATAAGAGGCTGCCCTTTCCTTATAATAACAACGCTGTCATCGGGTATATCTGCATTGACCATGCTGGTACCGCTGACCCTTACCGCCACATAGTCCTGCAGCGAACCTTCCAGCAGGGCTCTATCCACCTTATAAACACCGTAATCAAAAAAGGATTCGTGAGGCTCCCCGGCGGCAATTCCTTCGGCATAAGGCAAGGATGCAGAGCCCAGGCTGTATTCCGGCTCAGGGTCAAAAGTCTCATAACCGCCGCCTTTCTTTTTGGGATTCATGTCATGAAGAAGAGCCTCGGCGTAGCCCAGAGCCTTGATCTGATGCTCATGATCCAATTTATTTACTACATGACACAAGGGACAAGTTACCCGTATAGCCTTGCCGTCATCGGCCAGCATGCCCCGGGCCTCCATCATGTCCGCCATCCAGTCAATACGCTCTATAAGCTCGTCTGTGCGGTCTTTGGAGGGAACATTTTGATTCGGTTCATTTTGTACCGAATCAAAAAACATGTTTCCTTCACCGGTTAGGAGCCAAGTAGGATTTACCTTATATTCATTAGATATATCAATAAGCATATCAGCTCGAGGAACTACATCTCGTTGAAACAAGCCACTAAAGGTCGTTTGTTTAACGCCTATGCGTTTAGAAAAGGCTGAATCTGATAATCCAACATGCTTTATTACTTCTTTTACCCTTAAAAGAACCGAGTTCACATTAAAAACTCCCAATAAACATATTTTAGTTGACATATAAACTAAAAAGAGTTAATATAACGAGTATCGGGTAACTAAGTTCCCGAAATTAACAAAAAAACGGGGGGAGCCGAAGTTTTACCAGAACAAAGCCCCCCGTACCCCACAAGGAGTTGTTATGAGTATAACCAAGAATCCGTACAAAAACAAGGTTCCATACTGCCAACAGCTGTATTTGTCGCCAATGATCACCGCCAAAGCGGAAGGGAGACCAAATGAAGATTGTTGAAAACAAACCTAAACAGAATGTGAATCAGGCTACCAAGATACAGGTAATCATGCGTTATCAGAATGTGCCGGTGGAAAAAATTGCCCAGGCGGCAGGAGTAAAAAAGGGCATGATTAGCAAGGTTATCTGGGGTGTGAAAAAGTCTCCCAGAGTAAGGGGTGTTATAGCCAGTCAACTGGGCTTTAACAGCTGGGAAGAGCTTATGGCTCACAAGGAGGTAGTATGAACATGTTTTTAAAAGAAACAACTATCATGGAGTGCTGGTGTCCCCACTGCCAGTATGGTCAAGTTCAGAAAATCTTGCAGAGAAGTTTTGAAGAGAAAAAAGTCGCAAGCGAATACATCGGAAAAATCTTTGTCTGCCCCCGCTGCAAAAAGAGAAACATCCTTAAAGATGTAATCAAAGTAATTCCGCAGGAGTTTCTGATTTTCTCAGATAGTGACCTATCAAACATTCGTAAAGAAAGGGGCATCGCCCAATTTCTTAACACAGAGCAAAAGGGGGGAGTATGAGTTCTGAACAGCTTCACAAACTAATTGTGTATTTAATTGAAGATATTATTTTTGTGGTTCTTTTCGTCTTAAACGGCATAGCCATTGAACGATGGAAAGAAAAAAAGAGAAAAGAAGATGAAAATAGAATTGTTACCGTGGACTGGCGTGATGAAGATTCAAAGTAAAGTAAATCTTTTTCCCTTCAACGGTATGAGCGCACATCCTAATCAAATGGGCATCAGAATCAACAAAGAGAGGCGGGTCAAGCTTGTAACAAAGTTCACCTTTCGCCGGCACCTTTATCTCTTTTGCGCTTTGGAGAAATGTCCGCTCATTCAAGCTAAAGTGAGTAATGTTTCTGGTTCTATGCTAGAAATATCGACCCCACCCAAGCTGATTTTACCACTGTCTATATCCCAAAATCTAGCCATTAATTTGGTAGCTGTACTCTTACCGCCGCCAGATTCGCCAACTAAGGCGGTGACTTCCCCCTGCTTAGCGGTAAAAGAAATATCTTTTAATACGTTTTGACCGTCTTGATAAGAGAAATTGACATTTTCAAAAACAATATCAT
>PDWJ01003833.1_pt1 | contig 13946 bp, 10 predicted proteins | sample 1430881 | NCBI WGS metagenome assembly PDWJ01 (sample SAMN01162460, study PRJNA174530) | Oral metagenome, whole genome shotgun sequencing project. | biome: Marine environment; feature: Marine mammal; material: Swab sample of the gingival sulcus; isolation source: swab sample of gingival sulcus... | reverse complement strand
GTACGAAGCGAATAATACCGAGGAGCCCTGTGCGGGAAAACCGCACGCAGGGATCTGTGAGGGGACGGTCGGGTAACTGGCCGTTCTACCTCGATGTGCATATCAACATTCGAGACCGCTCAAGGACACCACATAGATTTGTTTGTATGTGTTTTTTAAATAAGATCCAATGTTCAAGAGAAAACCGGGCAAGCGACCGCCTGGTTGGTATGCCTTATTTTGTAATCCGAAGGTGCGCTGAGTTTGCGTACCTCCCGCATAGGCTAGGAACGAAGAGAGCATTTCTATGGTTGAGGGCCTTATTACCTTGCTTCTACATGTTTTTTCGGCGTTCCAGAATACAGAGGGAATACAAGTTGACAAACCAGAAAGTTTCATTCTATGATTGCCTTATTCGCTGCTTGTACATGTCTCAAAACGAAATCCAGGCTGTCGCTGGCCAGATACATTGACAGATGACGCCGCCTTGCAGAGGTTTTATCTGGCTGCTTGGTGAGCCGTTTTTTTGGGGTCGCTATCGTCAGGTTGACTGTTGTGACGATGGGTGCCCTTTGTACCTCAACTTTTTCTGCATAGAGAGACTACCATGCTCAACTCCGCAGTAAGCAGAGAGTTAATAGATATTGTCGGTCGTGAGCGTTTTCTGGATCGTATAGAGGAGCTGACTTGCTACGCCTACGATTCGTTTCTTGAACAATCCATGCCTGACGCGGTGGCTTTTCCGGTCACCACCGATGAGGTCAGCCAGATTGTGCAGGTCGCTTCCAAACACGGTATACCGGTAACGGCCCGCGGTGCGGGGACCAGCGTCTGCGGTGCGCCAATACCGGCACAACACGGTCTTGTACTCTGTTTTACCAAGATGAAAGAGATTATCGAGATCAATACCCGTGATCGCTATGTCATTGTCCAGCCCGGAGTTATAAACGGTGACCTGCAGAACGCTCTGGCGCCGCACGGGTTTTTCTATCCGCCGGATCCTGGTTCAATGAACATGGCCACCATAGGCGGCAATGTCGCCCAGAACGCAGGGGGGCCGCGATGTCTTAAGTACGGGGTGACTGTGGACTATATCCTTGGTATGGAAGTGGTGCTTCCTTCAGGCAAGGTGGTTCGTTTTGGCTCCAGGAATATCAAGGATGTGACCGGGTATAATCTGGCACCTCTTTTTTGTGGTTCGGAAGGAACCCTGGGATTGGTCACGGAAGTTATTCTCAAGGTGATTCCAACTCCGGAAACCCGTCAAACGCTTATGGTGACCTTTGACAATCTGGATAATACGGCCGAGGCGGTTTCAGATATTATCGGATCCGGTATTCTACCAGTTGCCATGGAACTCATGGATAAAATGACCATCAATACCATTGAAGACGCCATGCATCTTGGCCTGCGTCGGGAAGCTGAAGGTTCTTTGTTGATTGAGGTCGATGGCTCCAGAGAAGCCTGTGAGCGTGAAATACGACAGATCGTCGACAAGCTGCATCAGCATGGGGCTGTCACTTTGGAAGAGGCTGGTACCGAGGAAGAGCGCGAGCGTATCTGGAGAGCCAGGCGCGCCTGTTATGGCGTGTTTGCTCAAATAGCGCCGGATATTATTTCTGAGGATGTAACAGTACCGGTAAGTAAGGTTCCCGCCATGATCAGAAGAATTCAGGAGATCTGTACAGGATACCAACTGAATTGTAGTATTCTGGCTCATGCCGGGGATGGTAATATGCACCCGCTTATTCCAGCTGACCGGAAGAACAAGGATGAATGGCAAAGGGTGGAACAGGCTTTTCGTGAGATATTTGCCGCAGCGGTTGAGTTGGGAGGTACCCTGTCCGGTGAACACGGCATCGGGTTGGCCAAAACAGAATTCCTGCCCCTAGTCATGGATGATGATTCCCTTGAATTTATGCAGACGATCAAAAAGGCCGTTGATCCGCAACATATTTTCAACCCTGGTAAATTCGTATGAGTGCCTCCAAAAAAGGTCAGTGCGGGAGGTGCGGAATATGCCTGTCAGTGTGCCCTGTCTACAAAGTACTAATGGAGGAGCATATCTCCCCTCGGGCCCGTATTCAGATGATTGAGGCACATACAGAAGGGCGCCTGCCCAGTTCGAAAGTGCTCAAAGAATTGGTCAATAAATGTCTTATGTGCGGGAGCTGCGTCGCCCATTGTCCGTCAGGAGTGGATCATCCCTCCATGTTCATGCATATGCGGGAAGAATTGAGCAAGGAACACGGAGACCGTATCGAAATCCGCTCCATGGTCTATCTACTGGCGAAAGAACAACGTCTGAAGCATGCTGCCAGCCTGGCCAACCGAGCACAGAAGATTATCCCCGGTAGTCTGAAAAAAAAGTGCACACTTGGCACGATACCGGCAGACAGGATTCCAGAATTAAACAAAAAACCGTTTCGTTCAACTCTTGAGCGTACCATGGAACCGAAGGGTGCAATACGGGGTACTGTGGTATATTTCACCGGCTGCGCCACCAATTTCATTTTTGAGAAGGTGGGGCAAGCCACAGTGGGCCTGTTAACCAGGATGGGCTACAGGGTCGTTATACCCAAAGAGCAGACTTGCTGTTCGATCCCCATGCTGTACCATGGCGCTGTTGACCAGGCGCAAAAGAACGTAGAAAAAAATGTCGCCTGTCTCCTGGTGCCGGAGGCGGACTTTATTCTTGTCGACTGTCCAACCTGTGGATCGGCCCTGCAAAAAGAGTACCCTCTGCTGGCTGAGCGATACGGGCTGGATGCACAAAGAGTCCAGGAACTGGCCCAGAAGGTTGTGGATGTTGTGTCCTTTCTCCGGGATCATGCTGGATTGCCAGAGCTGCAGTCAGCGGAGCACCCGGTGGCTGTGACCTATCATGCGCCGTGTCACCTGAAAAATGTATTTGGTTCTTCCTCTGAATCAGTCCTTGAGCAGGTGCAGGAACTGGATTATCGACCCAGTGGTGATGCCCGGGAGTGTTGTGGGGGCGGTGGGACATTTTGTTATGAGTACCCTGAAGTATCAGCAAAGATGTCGTTGGCCAAAGCGGCAAACGCTCGCAAGACTGGCGCGCAATACTGGTTGACTGATTGTCCGGTCTGCCGCATTAACCTGGAGGGACAGTTGGAAGACGAAGATCGGCTCCAGCTTCTTCATCCAGTGGAAGTGCTGTATGCCTTATCCTGAATCCAGGACTGGCGACGCCAAACCGCAGGAAAACAAAAGCGCTGTCCATACTGCAAATAACCTCCAGATTGTCTAAAGCAGTGCGTTTGGGTCTGCAGTTTGGTAAGGGGAAAGCGTGGGCATACTTGGTGTTTTGTCAGCGCTGCTTTGTTGTATCTTCCTTGTCTCTATCAACCCTTATGCAGCCGCAAATTTCCACCAAATGTGCACCAATGCTCAACCCAGGCGGACCCATCTTTGCCAGTCTTTTGGTACCATACATACCAAAGTGGAATGAGGTGCCCAAAATTCTCGAACCTAGACCACCGGCTCTATGGAGATGTCTTGGCTAGGTGGTTTGCATGAGGGCATATATTCCAGGCAGCAATGAGGAACCTGACAGGCGAGAACCAGAGGCGGAATCATGGCCAACATGCTCAAGAAAATACTTGTGCCGATCAAGGATGTACAGAACATCAGGGGAGTTCTCCTGCCCATAGGCCTGGAATACCTGCAGCTAGTGGTTACTGGGCCACCAGGGGCAGGCAAATCATATTACATCAACCAGATTGGAGGTTGGCCCAATGAGGGGTATATAGATTTAACCCGGAAGGGCTGGTGGAAAAACCAATCCCTGATCTATCGTCCCAGGGAAGTGCATCTTGGTATGTCTTTCAAAGGGTATGACGAAGCCCTCACCGTCTTTGACAAGGAGTGGGTAGAAGCGCCCACTGTCCCTTTGCTGGATCCCTCACGGATCAGGATTCCACCTCCTGTCACCTCTTTCTTTCACACCAATTGGCGGAACAGATATATCTTCGAATTCCTGCTCCCTACCCCTGAGGTTATTTTTGAGCGGAGGCAGAAGAGGCAGAATGAGGGCTATTTTCCAGTGGATGCCGGCATGACTCTGGATACGGTCCGGCATCAGGTGCAAGCCTACGAGGAGGTTGCTCTTTATCTGCATCGGGCCGGGATGAATATCTTTGTCCGTCGTTCCATTGACGGCCCCCCTCTTTATATTTCCGAAAACGGGGTGGCATCTGTTCCCCAATGGTCCATTTCCACCAGGCCCCAGCGCCCGAATCTGAAAAACGTCGAAGGCTGGATGCAGCTTTTAGGGTTCAGGAGGAGTAACTGGTTCACAATCACCCAGGAACCCCGTGCTCTATCTACTGTGAGCAGGGTTGCCCATGATGGTAAGACCTTTGAAATGCTCATTGGCGAACAACGGTTTTACTTTTTACCCGAAATCCCCTTGGGTGTCAAAAGGCGTGCTGTCCGAAAAAGCTGGCGGCTGTCGGCGCCCCACGCCTGTGACGGCAGTAAGCCTGCCGGCTTCGTTCGAATCCAGGACGGAGAAACCGTGATCATTGGCCGGTCCAATACCATTTACGATCATATCCTGCAGTTTGATACAGCCGTCTCCCAACGACATGTGGCCATTACGAATCAGCGGGGCGACTTGACCTTTACCCCTCTGGATCATGAACGATCGGTTCAACTGGTACGTTCTGATGATTTGGATTATCGTGGGAGAGTGAAGATTGAACGGCAGAACGCCTTTCACGCCCTCCGCCATCTCTATGGAGGGCGTATTCAGCAAAAAAACCAAAAGGAAGCGCTCCAACTTCTCCGTGATGCCGTTAACTGTATGTGTCACTCTCCCTTTCGGGAGCAGGCTAGGTCAGGAACAGGGGGCGGGATCATTCGGTTGGAAAAGAAAACCATACCCGTTATCGTTGGAGACTTGCATGGTCAGGTTGATAACCTCTTGAAGATACTAAGTGAAAACTGTTTGCTTCACCACCTGGAAAATAAGGATGTGACCATGGTCCTGCTTGGAGATGCCTTACATTCTGAAATAGCAGGGGAAATGGAAGACATGGCCGGGTCTATCCTGATGCTTGACCTGCTGTGCACGCTGAAGTTAAAGTTCCCGGAGAGCTTTCATTATATCTGCGGTAATCACGATTCCTTTTCCGAAGACATCAGTAAAAACGGTATCTCCCAGGGGATTATGCTGAAAAAAGAGCTGTATGAGCTGCGCGGCAGGGAATACGTCCAGGAAGTGGAACGGTTTTTCAGCACCTTGCCGTATATTGTGAGTTCGGACCTTTTTTTTGCCTGCCATGCAGCTCCTCCCCGTTCACGAGTTCGGTATGAAGACCTGGTAAATATCAGTGAAAATGCATCTCTCATCCGTGAGGTAACCTGTAACAGGCTGCAGCGACCCAACTACCTGGGAGGGTATAGTAAAAAAGATATTACCAGGTTTCGCAAGGTGCTCGGGCTCGCCAAAGGAACACCCTTTATTGTCGGTCATACGCCCATGGATCCTTTTGGCAGTGTCTGGAAAAATGTGGGTGGGATAAAAAACCACCACATCATTTACAGTGCGCATCAGAGCGGGCCGACCATATTGCAGTATATTCGTGGCCGTTTTATTCCTTTAAGCTACCCGGCAGAACCCCTAACAAGGCTCATTAACGACCTCTAACCGGGTATTGACTCCGTTGCGGTTCAGGCTGACGACTGTTGGGACTGGAGCTGCCCGAAAGAACAGTCGGGAGCAGTTGTACTGCCTGAAAAAAATGTTGACATTTATTCGGGATTGGTTACTAACGCCCCTGGGCAACGCCATCGTTTTCTGATGGTGTTGCCCAGGGGTTGCTCTGGTCGCTGTGTTGTGATCACCCGGTAACCGGTTGCCCTGGAAACCCTTGTTATCAAGGAGATCGAAGACTATGCCGATCCGGTCTACAACTCTATTCTCGGGACTTTTCCGACGTTCCCCGTTTAAGCCTCTGCAGGAACACATGCGTGTGGTTTTTTCCTGCGTGTGTGTCATACCGGGGCTTTTCGACGCCTTGTACCTGGGGGACAGGGACGAAACAGTCCAACTTGCTGAGCAGATAAGTGCTCTTGAAACTGAGGCGGATAAACTGAAATCTACCTACCGTCTTAACATGCCCATATCCCTGCTTATGCCTGTGGCCAGAAAAGATCTGCTGGAGTTGCTCCGGGATCAGGATGCTCTTGCCGATACCACCGAACGTATCGCGCAGATTCTCGCTTTTCGCGACATGGTCGTACCTGATACCATCAAGTCCCATCTTGACGAGCTGCTCGAAGGCACCATGGAGATCGTTTCTAACACCCTGGAGATGATAGAAGAGTTGGACGATCTTCTTGATGTCGGATTTGGGGGCAGAGAGATGGAGAAGGTCAGTCATATGATTGCCGGTGTGCGCAGGAGTGAGCACAACATCGATAATATGCTGCATCGCGCTCGGCGGGCGTTATTCAGTATTGAGCAGGAGCTAGATCCTGTTTCTGTCATCTATTGGTACAAGATTATCGAATTGGTTGGCAATTTGTCTGATCAATCAGAGAACATTGCAGACCGGATTCTGCTGTTTCTGTCTAAATAAGGGGAGAAAATGGAGATTATTGCAGCCTATGGTACCTTCATGGTTGTCATGGCGGTTGTTTTCGGCTTGTTTATGACTTGGGGCATTGGCGCCAACGACTTGGCCAATGCCATGGGTACCTCGGTAGGTGCTGGTGCGGTGACAGTCAAACAGGCTATCGGTATTGCCATCGTTTTTGAATTTCTGGGGGCAGTGATTGCTGGCGGACACGTGACCAAGACCATCAGAAAGGGGATAATAGATCCAGAAGGCATCATGGGGCATCCTGAGATTCTTGTCTATGGTATGCTAGCAGCCTTACTTGCCGCTGCTTTTTGGCTAATGATCGCCTCTACCAAGGGCTGGCCTGTATCCACCACCCATTCTATTATCGGCGCCCTTATAGGTTTCGCTGTTGTGGGTATCGGTCCGGAATCGGTAAAATGGGGCAAGGTCGGCTCGGTGGTAGCCAGCTGGGTTCTTTCACCAGCCTTGGGTGGAGCCATCGCCTACCTTTTGGTTATGTCAACCAGGAAGTTTATTTTTGATACCGAACAACCGCTGCAAAACGCCAAGAGGTATGCACCTGTCTATATTTTTATGGTGGGCTTTATTATTTCCCTGGTTACCCTTTTCAAGGGACTCAAGCACCTTAATCTTCATCTGACTGGCGGCCAAAGTTTAATCACAGCCTGTGTCATAGGGCTCTGTACAGCAGCTCTGGGCCATTTTTTCATCCGTACTATCGAGGAGAAACCGCATGGTAGCCGCGACTCCCATTTCGCTGCCGTGGAAAAGGTCTTTACACCAATGATGCTGTTCACTGCCTGCTCCATGGCTTTTGCTCACGGATCCAATGATGTGGCCAATGGTATTGGCCCCTTGGCGGCAGTGGTCAGTATTATCAGTTCCGGGGGTGAGGTCATGCAGTCTTCGGCCCTTCCACTCTGGGTTCTGCTTCTGGGTGGGGGAGGCATAGTCCTTGGTTTGATCACATTAGGGTATCGGGTCATGCTTACTGTGGGGAAGAAGATTACTGAGCTTACACCCTCAAGGGGATTTTGTGCGGAGCTAGCCGCAGCGATCACGGTTGTGCTGGCCTCCCGAACCGGTTTGCCTGTTTCAACAACCCATATCTTGGTCGGGTCGGTCTTGGGCGTCGGGCTTGCCCGCGGCGTAGGAGCCCTTGATCTGCGTGTGGTGCTGAATATCATCGTTTCCTGGTTAGTGACCCTGCCGGCAGGGGCCGTGATGGCCATGTTTTTTTTCTTTACTCTCAAAGGTATCTTTGGCTGAACCAGATAAGCCAGGAGGTAAAGCAGAATGGGATGAAAGTATTCTCCAGGTTAACCGTAAAAAATGCTATACTTTAAGAGGTATGCCACCGATAAAAGTACAGAATGTAGAGAAACACATGACCGTTGTCGGAGATACAATGCGTTGCCTCTATCCTTTTACCTTTCTGGCTCTTGTTGCCTTGCTTCCAGCAGGCTGTGTGCGTATCCCCCAGCCGACCGGATATCCTTATAGTAGCCAGAGCAAGATGCAGGCTGCTCACCACTGGGATGTTCTGGCTGGAGACGTCGCCTACCAGGTGAACAATGACCTTATTGAACGTGGCTATCTGCTGGACCCTGTCTATGTCAGGCACACCTGCGGGCTTCCTGATAGCTGCGGTGCTGGAGAAACTTTTCCCTTTGATGAAGGTTTCAATGACCTGTTGGTTTCCCATCTTGTGCAAAACGGAGTTCCCACCAGAGCGGTACTGGAAGAGGGCACCTTGGTCATTGAGTATAAGGTGCAGGTGTTGTATCATGCCTCGATGAGAAACCAATGGCCGCCACCCGGTGTGCTGACACTCTTGACCACTGGCATTATGGTTTTGCGACATGCCCCGGAAGATTTAATCGCCGTGGCAACCTCAGGGGCCATAGACACGGCGCGGTCAGCCTCAGTGATCAACGGCCATTATGAAGTGATTATCACCACTTCCATCCAAGATGATAATGAATATGTGATGCACCGCTCAGATATCTATTACATTAATGACCAGGATTTTTGGCAGTATCAACAAGATAAAAAACCCAAGGAAATCAAATTTATAAGCAGTCATTGATACCAATGTTTAAGGTCTACACCCTACAAACCGCTTGGCTTCTTTTATATGCTCTTCTTCTCTGCCTAGCGGGTTGCAGTCGGCTGAACGGTACCCGACTGGAACCTGTTCTTGGAGGTCATGTTAACCTCGTCAGACTGGGCGATACCATCGCCGAGCATCTTATTGAGCCATGCCTGCCACCCTTATTGGCGCGCGACCATGCGCAGCCTGTTTTAGTGTGTACGCCAGTGGATGAAAAAACTTTGCGTATTGCCACGGATTTTGGTCGCAGCCTGCAAAACAGTATCATAGCTGGTTTCGTGAATCGAACCTATACGGCCAAGGAACTTAAACTACGGCCTGACTTGGTGGTGTTGGACCAGCAGGGTGCCTTCATGTTGACCAGGGATCTGAGCAAGATGGCCCACTCCCAGAGAGCTCAGGCCTTGGTGGTTACAACCTATACCCTGACCGGACGGGTACTCTATCTCTCTGTACGCTTGGTAGATCCCAATGATCGGACTATACGGTCGTCCTATGAGGATAAACTGTATCTGGACGACAACACCTTGCGCATGTTGGGGTATCAGTTCGCACCGCCGGTGAAAGAAGAAACCATCGGCCCTCCTCAAGAGTCTCTGATAGATAAAATTTTTTATTAGCCCTTTTTTTCATCCGCTCTGGCTGTACCAGATTCAAATGTTCGCAGGACATGAGAGTCCTCTCGATATGTCCAAATACTGTCGAAGCTGGCACCACTTGGGGTGTCCTTTGATAAGCCTTTTAGAGCAGCTCTCTTTCCATTATTTCTTCTCTATTACATTGTTTTGATAGTATATTTTCAATGGTTACGTAATCTTTATGAAGAACACGGGATAATCCCCATGAGCCCGTGCAGCCAGAGCATGCTTCTGGTTACCATCGTCTAGATGTTGACGGGGGAGGTACACGGTTATATACTATCCTTTTCTCATGAATAGTTTGTCGAAATTTGAGCCGGTTTTCGGACTGTACATACATCTATCTTGGGATATTCTTTTTCAAATAAGACAAAGTGCTCGTAAGGTATGCAGCTCATAGCAGTCATTTCCCTTGTCCATCTGGTCTGTTGTGTGCGTGACCAGATCCCAGGCAGCACGTTCTTCCATGGAGTCACAAATGGAGATACCCCGTCTCGAATGTATAGGATTTGTTCGCAATAGTATTCTATCCCGTGAACAGGCTCCTAAAAATTATGATATATCTGATCATCAGGGTACTCTTGAGATAGACCCCGGATATCTTGATGCCTTGCAATGCATCCAACCCGGGCAGACCATAGTGGTTCTTTTTTGGCTGCACAAGGCTGATCGCTCGGTCCGCAAGGTCTATCCACGAGGCGACAGGAGTAGGGGACTGCATGGTGTGTTTGCCACCCGCAGTCCGGCCCGCCCCAATCCCATAGCTATTTCAGAGTTAAAAGTCTTGCAGGTAGAAGACAATATTCTGCATGTAAGCGGGTTTGATGTTTTGGATGGAACGCCAGTCCTTGATATTAAGAAGAAGGTAAGCTGAAGGAGGCAGGGGCTTTTCTTTTTTTTTTGAAGCAATCGGACCAGTTCAGTGTGATCGCTGTGCTGATTCCGGTCAATACCGCAGTTTTTTTTGATACGTATTTTGGGCTTGGCTTTGTTCCAGTATAATGGGTCGCAGGTAATTTACGGACTGCTTCAGTGAGAGTCCATCTCAGGCAGTTCATTTGGCTTTTTCTAGGCAACAGGAGTTTAAGAATGTGATGCAGAACGTCGTCTCTACAAGCTGGCTTACGGACAGGCTGGCCTTTTTGCAGATGAGCGCTGAGCATACCGAACTGGCAGCCGCTTGTCTCCTGCTGCTAGGCGTGATTCTGTCCGCTGTTGGCGTCACCTTAGCCTTTCGTCGGACCTTACTGCGTTTTATTACCCGCTGGATTCAACAAAACAGGTATCGCTGGGATGACCCCCTGGCAAACAACAAATTGTTGACCAAGGTAAGCTGGTTAGTTCCGGTTTCCATGATTTCTTTGGCTTTGGACACCTTTTTTGATCATGGTTCATCGTTTTATATTCTGAGTAAACGCTTTGTTCTGGCAGCTTTTGTTGTGGTGGGGATGCTGAGCATGTCAGCGCTTCTTTCCTCGGTAACAGACATCCACCGCATACTGAGCAAGCAAAAAGGAAGTACCCTGCGTGGATACACGGATGCCTTAAAAATAGTTACTTTTATAGTTGGAACCATTTTTCTGGTTTCTATTTTTACCGGTAAGTCTCCCTGGGGTGTGCTCTCTATCCTTGGGGGCCTGACCGCAATCACCATGCTGGTTTTCAAGGATACCATACTTGGCTTTGTGGCTTCGGTACAGCTGACCACCTCAGACATGGTGCGTCTGGGTGATTGGATAGAGATGGCCCAGTATGGCGCTGATGGTGATGTCATAAGCATTTCCATCAACTGTATCCGGGTCCAGAACTGGGACAAAACCATTACCACCATTCCCACCTACGCCCTGGTGGCCTCGTCCTTCAAAAATTGGCGAGGGATGGCTGAATCCGGTGGCAGAAGAATAAAACGCTCTTTGCTGATTGATATTACTTCCATACAGTTCTGTGACACGGCAATGCTTGAACGCTTTAAAAAATATACCTTGCTGACAAGGTATTTAGAGCAAAAAGAAAAGGAAATCACTGAATACAACAGCACCCATAAATTGGATCCGCAGGTCGTACTGAACGCCAGGCGCCAAACCAATATTGGTATCTTTCGCGCTTATGTCATAGCCTATCTGCAATCAAACTCCAACCTGAATCGTAAAATGACCTTCCTGGTACGCCATCTCCCCCCTACGGAAAAAGGCCTTCCCTTAGAAATCTATGTCTTTTCTGTTGAGAAGGAGTGGGCTGTATATGAGGCTGTCCAGGCTGATATATTTGACCATCTTCTTGCTGCTGTACCTGAATTTGGTTTACGTGTTTTCCAGAACCCCTCAGGAGAGGACATACGAAATATGATCAGTATGTCATCGTAATCCTCCTCAGAGGCTGCCCAGGATTTATTTACTCAATTGCCTGAAGCACATTCCCTTGTGGGTTATGCTTACTTTTTTAGCCTCAGAACAGCTCTTGTCTGCCTGTGGTAAACCTTGGCGGTGTCCCCCCAAAAATTGGACAATATGGTAAGCTATAAGTCAGACCAAATTCAGGAGGATCTGACCATGGGAAAAAACGCAAAACACACAATCCACAGTCCAAGGCAAAGGTCGCTTGAGCAGCCATTGAAAAGGACGAGACAATTTCTCAGATCGCCAGCAGATGCGCTGTCCATCCTACCATGGTTTCCAACTGGAAACGACAAATGCACGAAGGGGTCGCCGACATCCTTGACAAGAACAACAAATCTAGGAAACAGGCAGGAGCCCAGACCGATGAGCTTTTTCGCCAAATCGGCCAGCTGAAGGTGGAAAATGATTTTTTGCTACGAAAGCTCGGTGGTTGACTCCAAAGCAGTGCCAAACCTCGATTAAACTCAAAAGTCAAAAGCTGAGCATATCCAGATGGTGCAAGTTATTGGGCCTCAGCCGGTCGTCTTACTCTTATCGCCAAAAAACCATACAACAAGAAGACTTGGGCTTGATGGTAAGCGCCAAGCGACCTACCCCTTGCAGGAGTCTTTCTCAAGGGTTACGTTCCACGGCAGCGGCGCGGTATAATCGGCCAAAGTATTTGCTGTAGGCAGTTGGGTAATAATATGTCGGAGATATGGGATGTCCTGATTGATCGTTATCATTACCTTGGGAATCCTTGGATAGATCAAAAGCCTGATCTGGAATGGATCAGGCGAAACATTTAAACGTAACCCAGTGATGGGTAGCCCGTGATTATCTTAAAAGTAATTTGAAAGGAGTTGCTTAATGACCTGCAACCACCAAAAAGCTTACTGTTTTTTGATTTTATTAATTATTTTTTTTGTTTTTGATACCTCTTTTGCTAGTAATTATATGATTAAATTTGGCAAAGAAACATATAATTGTTATAATTTTTATGTAAAAGGAAATGAAATATATTGTTCTCATGACAAGGCAATGTATGTCTATAAAAAAGAAGAGTTGAAAGAAATTTTATACAACTATATAAAAATATATCCATACGTATATGATGAAAACAAAATACTTAATTCAATTAAAGCAAAAAATTGTTCTGATATAATACGATATTTATATGGTCCTTTATACATAGACAAAATTGTCAGAACAAATATGTTTTTAGGTCTTATGTATGATAAAGGCGTTTGTTTGAATCAAGATTATGAAAAAGCTCTTTTGTACTATAAAAAATCTAATTTTGAAGATAGTGCAATTATAAACTACAGGATAAAAGAAATTAATCGTATGTTTTTAGAAATAGAAAAGGCCAAATTAGAAGAAGCTGATCGTTTGCGTAAGGAAGAAATTCAACGAAAAGAAAAGATAAGACAAAAAAAATTAGAAGAACAACGTCAACGAGAGATTGAAGAGAAAGAGCATAGACAGAAAATTCTGTTGTTAAAATTAGAAGTGGAAAAATACCGTCCAGAATGCGAGAAAGACTGTGCTGTTAATAAATATCAATATGATACTTCTTGCTTTAAAGCTTGCATGCATTATAAGGGGCTCTGGTGGTATGGAACAGGGGTATTAGATGAATAAGATGATCAGAATAGGGCTCCCCATAGCTGAGGAGCCCTCATGCACCACTCTGCAGACGGATCACATACCAGCTCGGTTCGACGAACCAAGAAATCTGTATTCCGGCTGAGTTAATCATCGATCGATGAAATACTACCTATCCCGCAATCCAGGAGGGAATAAAGACCCTTTTTACGTCAGCTGTTCAACGACAATTATAATTCCCAACTCAACATACTAATTTAATAGCATATATCTTAATTTTTTTTGGGTCCCTCCCTCCCCGGCTTTGCCAGGGGACCGCAAAAGTTTGACGTTCCCTGAAAAGTAGAGAAGCCTCCGATTTCGTGAACCGCTTAAAGTCCTGCAAAAACAATTACAGGACACGCTTTGTCACCTGTTACGGTCTGGTCAATGAACTTATTGAAGCCCGTGAGGAACGTGACCTGCAGTGTATACTTAAGCGCTACAGCCGTTACGACCTGCTGATCCTTGACGAATTGGAGTATATCCCTTTTTCCAGGGAAGGGGCCGGACTCCTCTTTCAAGTACTGGCTGAACGTTATGAGAAGGGTTCCGTCCTGATTACCACCAATCTTGGATT
>PDWJ01004033.1_pt1 | contig 13948 bp, 13 predicted proteins | sample 1430881 | NCBI WGS metagenome assembly PDWJ01 (sample SAMN01162460, study PRJNA174530) | Oral metagenome, whole genome shotgun sequencing project. | biome: Marine environment; feature: Marine mammal; material: Swab sample of the gingival sulcus; isolation source: swab sample of gingival sulcus... | reverse complement strand
GGCGGTGGTGGTGGTGCTGATTCCCTCATTACGCGATATTTACCGTATCTGGCACGATCACTGGGTGGATATTGATACGCCAGGCAGTACGGAGGCGGATACGGAGCAGACCTGAAGTCTTCAGGCGTGAGATCGGTAACAATCCGGTGAGGTGTATTATTAGCCGCGAGCGTTTTCATTGACCGTTATTGACTAAAAATGAAAGCTCATTCTCATGGCATGTTGCCAGCACATCACCATCGGGACTGACTGTCATCACCTCACCTTCAATATCCTTGCTATCACTATAATCTACCAGGCTATACAGTGTCGTCTTTTCGGTATCGCAGCCATAATCATCCTTAAAAAAGTACCTGGCTTGCGGATCAACAGTGACGGATGAGTCAAGCGCGATAGCCGGATATTTTTTGACAGCACCACCGGCCACATCGACCAGAACGACCGGAGAAAACAGTTTGTCTTCATCACGGGATCGGTATGCTGTATTCCGGAAAATAATTTGCTTTTCATCCAGACTGAAGGCGATGGAATAAGGGTCAAAATACTTATGGTCATCCCGGTACAGCGAACCGGGCGGGAAGACTTGCGCGAGCCCCTCGTAAATGCTGGACAGAGAAAAATGCCTTGTTTTTACGATCCAGCTGACTGATCAAACGATTTGCCGTTGAGGTGAAATTCAGATCCCATAAATCAATCCACTCCATGATTCCGGCGGGTGGTTTTTCTTTTGGCCGGTGGGGCTCTTCGGAAGCTAGGTGATAATTATAAAGGGTCAGGATTTTTCCATCATAGAGCGTTTGGGTATTTCTACCCCACCACGCTTCTGGCATCCAGTTTTTGTAATTAACTAACTCACCCTCGATTCCAGGTTGGCATAATGAATATTCGTTATCAACGGTTTTGACGGTGTAGTATTGGTCATCGTTGCTTGCTTCTTGAATATACCCCCCCATATACCCTTGACAGGATAATGCTACTTCATTGTCATCAGCGAATTTCCAGGTCATAAAAGGATGCCCCACGATACCTGAAATGGAAATTAACTGATTACTGGGTGAAAATTCCAAAGAAACATAGGAACCACCTCCTGCATCAGCATAGTTATCAATAACTTTCTTGTGTTTTAACGCTTTACTTTTTATATCCCACACTCGAATAGTCGCTAAATCATCTTCATAGATCTGAAAAAGCGAAAATAGCTTGCTATCGTTGCTAAAACCATAGGTTCGATTAAAGCCTATGATTTTATCATCCGGGAGATAAATACGCGGAATGTAACTGACTTCCTGAAAATTTAATAATTGATAAACGCCAACATCATTTTTTTGTGTATTTTTAGCATGACCAGGAGAAATATAGAAGAATATACTGGTTACAATAAAAAATAGCTTAAATCTAAAGTTGCTCATTTACTAGGTGCTCCACATCCTTTTCTGCTTACTCCTACAAGAATAGCTTGCGACTAAATGATTTTGTGGCATGGTAGACAAGTGGCTTAAAAGCCAGACCCTGCGGTATTATAAAAACGCGGGCAAATCCTGTCGATACAAATGGAGTAACAGAAATGAAAACCGTTTATCGTGCTGCTAATATTACCGAAGCAGATATTGTCGCTGGTATGCTGCGCAGCCGGGGCATTGATGCGAAAGTCGCGGGGCGTCATTTGCAGACTGCAGTCGGTGCGGCGGCCCTTCCGTACAGTTCCAGGGTTCTGGTTAATCAGCAACAATATGATGAGGCACTGGTCGTTGTGGCTGAATATGAGAGTGTTCAGCCGGAGAAGGAGCGGAAAGCACAGCAAGGCAAGTCTTTTGCGGCGTTGGGGGTGTTTACCAAACCGGTATTGTTCTGGGTTTCAATTTTTCTGTTGTTGGTCTGGTTTTTCTTTAGTGGCCCACCGGTGTTTAACACCGGACAAACAGATATAATTTTTTATCAGCCTGTAGAGCCATTGGATGAAATGGGGGAAATACCCGGTTGGTCGGATGAATCATTTGAGGTGATGGAGCAATCCGGGGAGCAAGATTAATTTGTATTCGCTTTGAGTGATAATCTCAAATGTAATACGGTAATACAAAGGTAATTGTGATGACTTTACCCTAGACCTTAACCGCCTCAGTCAACGCCTCCCGAATTTTCTCCTGATCCGCTTCATCGGTAATCATGGCTTCATCCCGCGTGGTTATTGAAAACGTATCCTCTGCCTGTTCACCCAGTGTATTGATCTGTGCGTGGTGTACCTTGATAGCCAGCCTGTCCAGTGTCTCACCGATCCGCCACAGCAGGCCGGGCATATCACCGGTGGTAATTTCCATCAGGGTCAGATTATGTTCTGGAAGCTGCCGAAAATTAATCCGGGTCGGGATGTCAAAATGGCGCAGGATGCGGGACTGACGTCGGGTGATGGGTTTAAAGTCCTTTGCAGACAGATTGCGCTGTAGCACGCTCAGGATATGTTGCTGATCATCCGGATCTGTGATGATTTTATTGTCCGCCCCCAGTACATGCAGGGTGTGTAAATCGTAGTCTTCGTCTACCGAGACCAGTCGTGACTGAAAAACGCTCAGGTTGAGTTGTTCCAGTGTCGACATTACGCGGGTAAACAGGCCGGGAAAATCCTCACTGTAAATAAACAGCACATTACTGCTATCGGAAACAGTTACCCGGATGTTGACCAGCGGCAGCGTATCCCGTGACGTGGTCAGCAGGTGTGAAGCATGCCAGCAGATATTTTCTACCGAGTGTTTGAGCAGGTAATCATCCCCCAGTTTGGCCCAGAGATTCTCACAACGTTCTTTTGCAAAGCCCAACTCATCCAGATGTTCCAGCGCTGATTTGCGTTTCTGGCGGATCAGGTGATCAGTTTCTTCGGTCACTGGCGTGCGCTTAAGCAACAATCTGCGGGTATGCCGGTACAACTGGGTGAGCAGCGACAGTTTCCAGTTATTCCACAGTTTGGGGTTGGTGCCTTTCATATCGGCAATGGTCAGCAGGTACAGATAGTCCAGCCGTGTTTGTTCAACGACCCGGGTGGCAAATTCCTGGATAATGGCCGGGTCGCTGATGTCCTTGCGCTGGGCGGTCATGCTCATTAACAGGTGGTGGCGCACCAGCCAGCTGACCAGCTCGGCATCATGCAGGTTCAGGCCATGCTCACGGCAGAATACCCGTGCATCTTCCGCCCCCAGCGTTGAATGATCACCCTGCCGTCCTTTGGCAATATCATGGAATAAGGCGGCCAGGTACAATAATGACGGGCGTTGCAGGGTTTTAAAAATTTCGCTGCAAAAGGGCATATCCGCGGCACCCTTTTGGGTGCTGTAGCGGCGCACGTTGCTCAGCACCAACAGGGTGTGTTCATCAACCGTGTAGGCATGGAACAAATCGTATTGCATACGTCCGACGATATTGGCGAAGGCCGGAATATAGGCCGCCAGTACACCATAACGATTCATCAGCCGCATAGTGGTGGTGACACCCTTTGACTGGCGCATGATCCGCATAAAAATCCGCCGGTGCCAGGTTTGCTGGCGGAAGCCGGAATCAATGCGGTGCAAATGCTGGCGCATCAGGCGGATGGTTTCCGGTGACAGGCTGTCAACACCGGGCGTGGTTTGCAGTATCAGAAAAATTTCCAGCAGTGCTGTGGGGTAGAGAACAAAGGTATCCCGTGAATTGACTGCCAGCATATTGCCTTTTTTCTCATACCACTCGCCGACCATGACCGGCACCTGATGCTGATCCTTGTTCAGATTCTGGCGGAAGGCACCAAGCAGCACGTCGGTCAGGCGCTCCAGTTTGGTAATGGTCTGGTAATAACATTGCATAAAGGCTTCGACAGCATCATTACGGTTGGGGCATTGATAGCCGAAGTGCTGTGCCAGTTGATGCTGATAATCAAACAGCAGGCGATCTTCCTTGCGTCCTGCGATATGGTGCAGAATAAAACGGATACGCCACAGAAATTCGCGACCGTTGCGCAGCGTGTCGTACTCACCCTGACGCAGCAGCTGGCGTTCATACAGCTCGAACAGTGAAATATGGCCGTATTCGCGCTCAATAATCCAGCTGATCATGTGAATGTCACGCAGGCCGCCACGACCTTCTTTCAGGTTTGGCTCCACCCGGTGTGCGGTTTCGCCAAATTTTTCATAGCGCTGTTGCTGTTCTTCCAGCTTGGCGTTAAAAAAGGTCTGGCTGTCCCACATTTTGTCCGGGCGAATGGCCTGCCGCATTGCTTCAAACAGCTTGTGCCTGCCGCACAGGTGACGTGATTCAATCAGATTGGTAATGACGGTCAGGTCATTCCGGGCTGTTTGCAGGCATTCATCCAGTGTACGCACACTGTGCCCGACATCCAGCCCGATATCCCACAGAAACGTGATGAACGCGGCCAGTTGTTCCTGGTCGTTGTCATCCGGATCATTTTGTAGCAGGATCAGCAGGTCAACATCCGATGCGGGGTGTAATTCCTGCCGTCCGTAGCCACCCACCGCGATCAGTGCATGTTCGGCAAGTGCCGGGTATTGTTGCCACTGATCGTACAACAGGTGGTCGATCAGGTCGCTGTAGTAATGCAACAGGTTGTAGATCGACTCACCCTGTTCAAAGATCGACATCATGCGTTCACGGGCGTGTTGCAGCAGTTGCGTATAGGCGGCAGGTGGCTGCCCGGTCTGTTGCTTTGACGCCCGATAGAGGGATAACAGCGGGTTGCGGGTGTGTTCACCGATCATCCTGTATGCCTGGTTCTAGAGCCTGTCCTGCCAGCCGGCCTCTTCCTCGCGCAGGGTGAGGATTTCAAAGCCATCGGCTGTCACCAGTACGGTATGTTCCCATTGTGCGGAAGGTCGTCTGTCCTTGGTGATGGCTGTCCATTGGTCAGCGAGGATCTTAACATGGTGCTTGCCCTGGTTAATCATTGGCTCAATAGTGAAAATCATGCCTTCTCGCAGCTCGATGCCGGTACCTGGTTTGCCGTAATGCAAAACCTGGGGTTCCTCGTGAAAGAATTTTCCGATACCGTGGCCGCAGAATTCCCGCACGACCGAGTAATTGTGCTTTTCCGCAAAGGTCTGGATTGCATGGCCGATGTCGCCGAGTCTGGCACCGGGTCGTACCTGCTGGATACCCCGGTACATGCATTGCCGGGTAATATCGGCCAGTCGGGCAAGATGGGGTTGCGGCTGACCGGCGAAGAACATTTTGCTGGTGTCGCCGTGGTAGCCATTCTTGATCACGGTAATGTCGATATTGATGGCATCACCTTTTTTCAGGCGTTTGTCGCTGGGGATACCGTGACAAACCTGTTCATTGACTGAGGTGCAGATGGATTTCGGAAAGGGGGGGCTGCCGTATTCCAGAGGTGCGGGCCAAGCATCCTGCACATTGACGATATAATCATGACAGATCTGATTCAGCTCATTTGTGGTGATACCGGGTTTGACGTATTCACCAATCATATTTAAAACATCAGCTGCCAGCTGACCTGCGACCCGCATTTTCTCGATATCTTCAGCGGTTTTTATCTGAATTGCCATCCGTCGTTTTTCCCGGTAGAAGTTAAAAGCGAATCATGGTATAAAGCGCACGCCAATTTAGCAAAACTTTATTAATCCACACATACACCGGCACCAGGTTGCAGGGTGCCCGGACAGCATCTCATTGAAAGGCTGACGGGTTGCAATTTGGGGTGTATGGAGGCGTAACCCGAAACAGGAGTACAACATGCCTAAAGTTACCATGCGTCAAATGCTGGAAGCGGGTGTTCACTTTGGACACCAGACCCGTTACTGGAACCCTAAGATGGCACCTTACATCTTTGGTAATCGTAACAAGATTCATATTATTAACCTCGAACAAACCCTGCCGATGTTCAACGATGCCATGAACTTCGTTGGCAAAATGGCCGCCCGTGGTGGCAAGATACTGTTCGTAGGAACCAAACGTTCTGCACGTGAAGCGGTTCGTGAAGCGGCCCAGGCCTGCAAGATGCCTTACGTCAACCACCGCTGGTTGGGCGGTATGCTGACTAACTATAAGACGGTCAAGCAGTCCATCCGTCGTCTGAAAGATCTGGAAAAAATGACTGAAGACGGCTCCATGGAACGTCTGAGTAAGAAAGAAGCGCTGATGATGTCGCGTGAAATGGAAAAGCTGGAGCGTAGTCTGGGCGGTATTAAAAACATGAAAGGCCTGCCGGATGCGATTTTCGTGATTGATGTGGGCTACGAAAAAATTGCGGTACAGGAAGCAAAGAAGCTGGGTATTCCGGTCATCGGCGTGGTCGATAGCAATAACTCACTGGCTAACATTGATTATGTGATTCCGGGGAATGATGATGCAATCCGCGCTATTCAGCTGTATACCACAGCGGCCTCTGATGCGATCAAGGAAGGTCATGCGGCGGCGGCTGTGCCGGGCCAGAAAGAGGCTGAAGAAGTGGCTGCTCCGGCACCTGCTACTGAAGCTCCTGCACCGGAAGCAACAGCCGAGCCTGCTGCCCCTGTTACTGAAGAAGCAGCCGGTCAATAAGGTTGTTTTCCTTGTAAAGTTTTTAGGAGTTAAAAAATAATGGCAATTACTGCCTCTATGGTTAAAGAACTGCGCGAGCGTACCGGTGCAGGGATGATGGATTGTAAAAAAGCACTGTCGGAAACGGACGGTGATATGGAAGCCGCAATTGAACTGATGCGTAAATCAGGTGCAGCCAAGGCGGACAAGAAAGCCAGTCGTACGGCTGCGGATGGCTGTGTGGTTATTACTATTGCTGATGATGCCCGGCAGGCCGCGATCGTTGAAGTGAACAGTGAAACGGACTTTGTTGCAAAAGACGATAATTTCGCTAGCTTCGCTAATGCTGTGGGTGATGCGGTGCTGGCTAATAAACCGGCTGATGTTGCCGCAATTTCCGGATTGTCACTGGGTGAACAGACGGTTGAAGAAGCACGCACTGCGCTGATTGCCAAAGTGGGTGAGAACATTAAAGTCCGTCGTTTTGAATGGATTGAAACGGATGGTCAGATCGCGTCTTACCAGCACGGTGCCAAGATTGGTGTACTGGTTGCACTGGAAGGCGGTGATGCGGCACTGGGTAAGGACATTGCGATGCATATTGCTGCCAGCCGTCCGGTTTGTGTTGAGGAAAGTGATGTACCGGCTGAAACGGTTGAGAAAGAACGTGCGATCCAGCTGGATATTGCGATGCAGTCCGGTAAGCCACAGGAAATCGCCGAAAAAATGGTTGAAGGCCGTATGCGTAAATTCCTGGCGGAAATCACCCTGGTTGGTCAGCCGTTCGTTAAAGATCCTGATCAGACCGTTGGCAAGCTGCTGGCGGCCAAAGGTGCGAAAGTTATCAGCTTTACCCGCGTAGAAGTGGGCGAAGGTATTGAGAAAAAAGAGGAAATGAGCTTTGCTGATGAAGTAGCGGCACAAGCAGCAGCTGCGAACAGCTAAGGTTTTCTCGCACTGCCTGTCGGTGCAAAAAAGCTGAAAAGGGCATCGGGTTTTCGATGCCCTTTTTGTTTGCGGCACCGGATGTTAAATATGAACCGATTAACGGTGATGCTGCGCTACAGTAAGCGAGAAGATTCCGGTTTCAGGTCAGTGAAAATAACCGAATAACCAGGTGTGCCTGATCCAAGGTTGCCCCTTATCCTTTTACTCTGTATAAAGTACGCAAATTCTTTCGCAGGGAAATCATTATGTCAGCCCCAAACCGAGTTTTATTAAAGCTGAGCGGCGAAGCCCTTATGGGGCAGCAGTCCGGTGGTATTGAGCCGAAGATTCTGCAGCAGGTCGCCCGCGATATTCTGGATGTGCAGGATACGGGGGTACAGGTGGCATTGGTGATTGGGGGCGGCAATCTGTTCCGGGGTGCAGGTCTGGCAGCTGCCGGGATGGATCGGGTGCGTGGTGATCAGATGGGTATGCTGGCGACGGTCATGAATGCACTGGCGATGCAGGATACATTGGAGCGCCTGGGGGGTGTTTGCAAGGTGATGACGGCACTGGCCATTGATCAGATCGGAGAGCCTTTTTCAGCTCATCAGGCCCGTCAGTATCTGGCATCAGGAAGCAGTGTTATCTGTGCGGCAGGAACCGGTAGTCCGTTTTTTACCACCGATACGGCAGCCAGTCTGCGTGCCGTGGAGCTGGAAGCGGATCTGTTGCTGAAAGCGACCAAGGTGGACGGAATTTATAATGCGGATCCGGTAAAAAATCCGGCGGCTAAACGTTATGATCAGCTGTCTTTTGATCAGGCGATTGAGCAGCAATTGGGTGTGATGGATTTAACGGCAATGGTGATGTGCAGAGATAACAAGATGCCATTGCGGGTGTTTGATATGTTCGCGGCGGGTGCCCTGCAAGCGATTGTTCGCGGTGAGTCAGTCGGGACATTGGTAGAGGCTTAGGAAATGATTGATGAAATTCTGCAAGATGCGGATAGCCGCATGCACAAAAGTATTGAGGCGCTGAAATCGGAATTGACCAAAATCCGTACCGGGCGAGCACATGCCAGTCTGCTGGATCATATTACCGTAGAATATTACGGCTCTGAGGTGCCACTGAGTCAGGTGGCGAATATTGCGGCTGAAGATGCCCGTACCTTGAGTGTGACCCCCTGGGAAAAGCCGATGGTGTCGGTGGTGGAAAAAGCGATTATGAACTCTGATCTGGGGTTGAATCCGCTGACGGCCGGTACGGTGATCCGGGTGCCGGTGCCGCCACTGACTGAAGAACGGCGGCGTGACCTGGTGAAAGTGGTAAAGGCTGAGGGTGAGAATACCAAGATCGCTATCCGTAATATCCGCCGTGATGCCAACTCTGATTTTAAATCACTGGAAAAAGAAAAAGAGATTTCCGAGGATGACGAGCGTCGCGCACAGGAGAATGTTCAGAAGTTGACCGACAAGTTTGTTAAGGAAGTGGATGTGCTTCTGGAGCAGAAAGAACAGGATCTGATGGAAATCTGACGGTTTGATGGCCGGAAAAGCACTGCAACAGAACAATCATTGTGTCCCGCGTCATGTTGCCATTGTCATGGATGGTAACGGGCGCTGGGCAAAAGCGCGTTTCATGCCGCGTCTGTTTGGGCACAAAAAAGGTGTGGAATCGGTGCGGAAGGTGATTAAGGTTTGTAATAGCGCCGGGGTTGAGTGCCTGACCCTGTTTGCGTTCAGCAGTGAAAACTGGAAGCGTCCGGAGGATGAGGTCAATGGTCTGATGGCATTGTTTATGACCGTGCTTGAAAAAGAGACCGCCGGTATGTTGCGCCACAATGTGCGTTTGCAATTTATTGGCGACCGTTCCGCATTCTCTGCACAATTACAGCATAAAATTGCTGCGGTGGAGCAGGAAACCGCCCACTGTGATGGTCTGAGGCTGGTGATTGCTGCTAATTATGGTGGGCGCTGGGATATTTTACAGGCTGCCCGTAAACTGGCGGAGCAGGTGCAGCAAGGTGAGCTGGAGCCAACCGAGTTGAGTGAAGCGCATCTGACACAGGCGATGTCGACCTGTGATTTGCCGGAGCCGGATCTGTTTATCCGCACCGGCGGTGAGCAGCGCATCAGTAATTTCCTGCTCTGGCAACTGGCTTATGCCGAACTTTATTTCAGTAGTAAGCTCTGGCCTGAGTTCGGTGAAGACAGTCTGCAACAGGCTTTTGATGCTTATGCTGCACGGGAGCGCCGGTTCGGCATGACCGGTGAGCAGGTCAGGGTCTGATCGTTCTGACACTATGGTACCCGCAGGAGTCGTGATCTGAAACCATGTTAAAACAACGTATTATAACCGGATTGATACTTGCTGTTATTGCGGGGTCGGCTATTTATCTGCTGCCTGTTTACACCTTTGCGCTTGTTGCCCTGTTTGCCCTGGTCGGGATAGGTGCCTGGGAATGGGGGATACTGACCGGAGCGGCTGAGGGTATGCCGCAGATGCTGGCTCCGCTACCGGCGATGCTGGTGTCTTATTTATTATTACTGTTTGGCTGGCCGTTATTGCCGGTGCTGCTGGTCAGCGTGATCGTCTGGTGTGTGATCGTCTGGCTGTTATTTACGTACCAGCCGGGCACACGACTTTATCAGGAGCGTCCCTATATTCTGAAAAGCCTGAGCCTGCTGGTGCTGGTGCCTGCCTGGTATGCACTGGTCAACCTGCATGGTACGCATTATGGTTATGTGTTTTATCTGATTTCTTTAATTGCACTGGCTGATATCGGGGCTTATTTTTCCGGAAAACAGTTTGGTAAACATAAGCTGGCTCCGTCACTCAGCCCTGGTAAAACCCGTGAGGGCGTGTTGGGTGGTCTGTTGCTGACGTTGCTATGGGCGATATTCTGGGCCGTATACAGTATGCACTCCGTTCGTGACATGAGTCTGTTTGTGCTGTTCTCTATGCTGGCGGTGGTGATGTCGGTAATGGGGGATCTGTTTATTAGTCTGATCAAGCGCGAAGCCGGAGCCAAAGACAGTGGTACATTATTGCCGGGGCATGGTGGTGTACTGGATCGTATTGACAGCCTGTTGGCGGCGGCACCGGTGTTTACGCTGGGTCTGTTATGGATCAGGCTGGGGGCATCATGACCACCACGTCCGTGAAGCATATCACCCTTTTGGGCGCGACCGGCAGTATCGGTGTGAGTACGCTGGATGTACTGGCACGTCATCCCGAACGGTTTTCAGTGTTTGCCCTGACTGCGCACAGTAATGTGGAACGCCTGTTTGAACAGTGTCAGCAGTTCAGACCACACTATGCGGTGATGGTGGATGAAGCAGCTGCCGGCGTGTTGGAGCAACGTTTGCGCAGCGTGGGCAGTAACACGGCAGTACTGGCTGGTGCCGGGGCACTGGCAGAAGTGGCGGCTGATGCGTCAGTGGATTACGTCATGGCAGCGATTGTCGGAGCCGCAGGTCTGGTGCCGACACTGGCCGCTGCACAGGCAGGAAAACGTGTGCTGCTGGCGAATAAGGAAGCGTTGGTCATGTCCGGCGGTTTGTTTATGGAGGCGGTGCAAAAGAGTGGTGCCGAGCTGTTGCCGATTGACAGTGAGCATAATGCCATTTTTCAGTGTTTACCGGCGAAATCATCAGCCGGTACAGGGCCGGTTCAGCGTGGGCTGGGTGGTGTGGAAAAAATGCTGCTGACCGCTTCCGGCGGACCGTTCCGGGAATATTCACGGCGGGATCTGGCTGATGTGACACCGGAGCAGGCGGTTGCACATCCGAACTGGGCAATGGGCCGGAAAATCTCGGTGGATTCGGCTACGCTGATGAACAAGGGGCTGGAGGTAATCGAAGCCTGCTGGTTGTTCAACCTTTCAGCAAAGCATATTGAAGTGGTAGTACATCCGCAAAGCACCATTCATTCCATGGTATCCTATAATGATGGTTCTGTACTGGCACAAATGGGCAATCCGGATATGCGTACTCCGATTGCTTATGGTCTGGGTTGGCCGGAACGGTTAGCCTCGGGTGTGGAGCCGCTGGATCTGTTTGCCACAGCCCGGCTGGATTTTGAACGGCCTGACCCTGAGCGTTTTCCGTGTCTGGGTCTGGCCTATGAAGCCTATGCACTGGGTGGTTATGCGACCATTGCGCTGAATGCGGCCAATGAGGTGGCGGTGCAGGCGTTTTTAAATCGGACTATCGGTTTTATGGATATTCCCCGTTTGATTGCCGAGGTGATGAAATCTGCGGAATCCGGAACCCCTGATCAACTTGAGGAGATTCTTATTCAGGATGAAGACAGCCGACAGGCGGCATTATCCTGGATAAAGAATAAGAAAATGCATTGAATTTTATGGACTTGCTGATCATATTACCCGCATTTCTTGTCACTATCGGTATTCTCGTAACCGTTCACGAGTTTGGGCACTACTGGGTGGCACGCAAACTGGGTGTCAAGGTATTGCGTTTTTCCATCGGCTTTGGCAAGCCGCTGTGGACACGTGTATCCGGTGAGGATCGCACCGAGTATGTACTGGCTGCACTGCCATTGGGTGGCTATGTCAAGATGCTGGATGAGCGCGAGGGTGAGGTGGCTGACGAAGAGCTGCATCGCGCCTTTAACCGGCAGAATGTGTGGACACGTATTGCTATTGTTGCCGCCGGGCCGCTGGCTAATTTTATTCTGGCTATTTTTATTTACACGGTAATGTTCAGTACCGGTGTGCCCGCCATGCATCCCTATGTACACGCGCATGCAGACAGTCCGGCCCAGGTGGCCGGATTTGCTGCGGGTGATAAGATTCTTGCCATCAATAATATTGCTGTCGATACCTGGGAAGAATCACGCATGCTGTTGCTGGACGAGTATCTGAAGTCACCCCGCCTGGTTATTCAGGTGGAAACCCAACAGGGTCGGCAGGCAGAGCGTATACTGGATCTGCGTCATACGCCCTTGCTGAAAAACGAGGGTGACTTCTTTTCACAATCCGGCCTGTCGTTCTGGTCACCGGAAGTGGGTGTGCGGCTGGGACAACTGTTACCGGATGGTGCTGCGCAAGCCGCCGGGTTACAACCGGGCGATAAGGTGCTGACACTGGATGGTCGTCATCCGGGTCGGGCTGATGATTTTGTCGCATATGTGAAAGCTCGGCCCGGACAGGCTATTGAGTTCCAGGTACGACGGGACAGTGGTGTCACCAATATAACGGTTATACCCGCATCGGTCATGGAAGATGGGCAGGAGATTGGTCGTATCGGTGCCGGTATCGGTGAATATGTGCCGGAAGCCGTATTGCAGCAACTGGAATTTACCCGGCGTTTCGGACCGGTGGATTCCTTGATTCACGGTGTGGATAAAACCTGGCAGATGTCGGTGGTGACACTGAAGCTGATGGGGCGCATGCTCACCGGTGAGGTGTCACTGAAGAATATCAGTGGGCCGATTACCATTGCGCGTTTTTCCGGTGAAACAGCGATGGCCGGTATGCCTTATTATCTGGGCTTTCTGGCGATAATCAGTATCAGTCTGGGTATTCTGAATTTATTACCGGTTCCTATGCTGGATGGCGGACATTTGCTGTATTACAGCATAGAAATTATAAAAGGCAGTCCGGTGTCTGAACGTATTGAAGAATACGGTTTCAGATTCGGCATGGCCCTCGTCGCCGGGATTATGATGCTGGCTTTGTATAACGACTTTATGCGACTGTTGAGCTAACAATGAAAATACATCCTCTTTCGCTAACGATTGCCAGTGCCCTGGTGGTTTCCTCGCAGGTCGCAGTAGCGGCCAGTTTTGTTGTCCAGGACATCCGGGTGCAGGGGTTACAGCGGGTTAATACCGATACGGTACTGAGTTATTTGCCGGTCAAGATCGGCCAGACTTTTGATGACCATCGCACTGCGGAGATTATCCGCAATCTGTATCAAAGCGGCCTGTTCGAAGATGTAAAGCTGACACGGCAGGGTGATGTACTGGTGGTATCCGTGACCGAACGAGCCGCGATTGGTGAGATTGAAATCAGCGGTAATAAAAAGATCAAGACGGAGCAGCTGTTACAGGCGATGAAGTCCGCCGGTATTGGGCGCGGTGATGCCCTGAATCGTGCGGCGTTACAGAATTTCCAGCGCCAGCTGGAAGCGCAGTATCTGGCACTGGGTTATTATGGCGTCAAGGTGAGTACACAGGTGCGTCCGCTGGACAATGGCCGTGTCGGTATTCACCTGAATATCAGCGAAGGTAAGGAAGCACGGATCAAACAGCTGAAAATTGTCGGCAACCAGGCGTTTTCGGAGGCTGAGCTGCTGAAACAGCTGGATTCCGGGCCGAAAGGTATTTTTTCGATCCCGTTTTTCAGCACCCGTGATAAATATGCCAAGCAGAAACTACTCGGTGATCTGGATGCGCTGACCTCGTTTTATCGTGACCGGGGCTATCTGAATTTTGAAATTGCCTCAACCAATGTATCGCTGTCACCGGATAAGCAGGGTGT
>PDWJ01003830.1_pt1 | contig 13959 bp, 12 predicted proteins | sample 1430881 | NCBI WGS metagenome assembly PDWJ01 (sample SAMN01162460, study PRJNA174530) | Oral metagenome, whole genome shotgun sequencing project. | biome: Marine environment; feature: Marine mammal; material: Swab sample of the gingival sulcus; isolation source: swab sample of gingival sulcus... | reverse complement strand
GCAGGCCATGGCAACATGGAACCGGGAACCCCTGTTTCATATCTCATCACCAAAAGACGGATGGGGCGCAAGAGACATTAAAAAACACCATGATTATATTGATATAAGCGATTTCCCTCCAAACTGGCTGTCGCTGGATATCACCGTCGAGGTCGAAGCAAAGGCCAAGGAGCTGGCGGTTAAAAAACTGATGGGGGAGGTGGCTGGAGGAGAGTGAAGAAGCGTCCGCTTTGTCGCGATTTGGGTAAAAGCGGATACTATTTTATAAGAAAACCGGTTTCTTCCATACTGTTGAAAAACCAAATTCTTGCAAAAATTCTGCGGATTTTTTGATATAATTTCCGGCAGAGTCAGCGCTATGGCAATCGTCTCCTGGAACTACCGCAAGGTTCATCTCTTTTGCCAGTTCAAGAATAGGAAGTGAAATATAGGGTTCTGCAGCTCCTTTCAACAGCGCTCTCTGATTATAGTCGAGGATAAGATCATGTCGTTGAATCAGCTCCAGGTTACGGATGATTCTGTTCCAGATTTCCGGTTTTTTGAGCTGGATCATATAGTTCGGATCAAAAATTCGGATAAGATCGAAATGGCCGACAACGGCAGGTTTCAACGCCTCGATCATCTCATACTGAAGATCAAAATAGCGGGCATACATCCTGGTTAGTCCGCCAGCTTTTTCGGCAGCCGTCTGATAATGTTCCGGAGAGTAGTCAAAATTATTATCCATGACGTGATGAACTGAACCAACAATATATTCCGGTTGAAATTGCTCTATAAGCTGTTGGCTGTGATCAAGATAATTACCACAGGACTCGGTTTCCATTGCCGCAAAAAGTGTTATCTCCTTGCAATATTTTTTTTTCAGCCGCCGACACTCCTTGATATAGGCGGCAAAGAGCTGATGAAGTTCTTCTATGGTATTGCCTGCCGCATATTGATCTTCATACATCAGTTCTGGTCTTTCCGGAGGGGCGTGTTCGGTAATGCCTGCCCAGGCAAATCCTTGCCGGATATATGCCTGAACAATTTTTTCCAGACTGTCTTTGGCGTGAAGACAGAACTGACCGCTATGTCCGCCGTGAACTGATACAAGTTGAATCATTGTATATCCCGTTGTGGAGGAAGAGGCTGGAGATGCCGGTTCTGTCCTTTCAGTAAATACATAGAAAATATCAGCAGAACAAGGACAAAAATTACGTTGTACCAGGGGAGCCAGCCGATACCCTCAATAAAGGTCTGGTCTTCAAGCTGTTGCCCCAGCCAGCCCTGGTTTGAAGTGTGCAGTTTATGACGGATCTGGTTGAGAAGCAGAGCAAAGAACACACCGATGGCACCATAGGCAAGATTAAAGGCGAGTCCCTTGAAACTAAGCACCGTTGCCCGTTGACGGGAATCAGTAATGGCATTGAGATAGCTGCTGACAAAAAAGGAGACAAGGGTCATGGCGGTAAAGGTCGAGCCGACAAAAAGAATCCCCCAGTAAGGAAGAAAGCTGGCAAGTCCGACAAGGCTGAACATTGTCAAGGCGAACAGCCATAACATATTGGTGCGTGGTGAGTTCTTTTCAGTCATTATTTCCGCGATTTTGGGAGTTATAAGACCAAGAAGAGACATGCTGGCACCGATAAGACCAAAAATAGCATCTGGCAGCTCAATACAGCGAAAATACTGGCTGGTAAGAGTCGCGATCAGTCGCAGGACATGGTCATAGCACATTCCAAAAAGGATGATAACAAGAGCAAATGGTGTTTTGAGGATCCATTGCACCGCCTGCAGGGTTTTTCGGGTAGTGGCGCTTACAGAAAAAGAGGTGTTTTCTTCACCATTATCAACTTCTCGCATCTGCAGGGTACAGATGACGGCAGCTATCGCAAGCATCAGTGTCAGATAGACTGGAAACCGCATTGTGGTCTGCTGATCGAGAACAACAGAAAAACCAAGGGTATTCAAGATGGTGTTGACGGTTTGCGGCGAATAGACCAGTGATCCAAGGGTCAGAGTGATAACAGAAGTGATTGCCTGGAAACGATACTGCATGGTGAGAACTTTCGGCCAGAACTGTTTCAGGCCTGCTTCAACCAGAGAGTCATAGGCTATTGCTTCATCGGCTCCGCTGGCCATGGCTTCGGCAAGACCGCTAAGTATTCGATTGGTCATAAAAACCCAGAAAATAACAGTACTGTTTCCCAGAGGAACAGCGGCGAGGAGTAACATCTCCAGGCTCATCAGTATGGCGGTGGTGACCATTAGGTACTTGCGACCAAGGATATCTGCCAGGGCTCCGGAGGGAACTTCTGTGCAGACAATGGTAATCGCCCAGACCGTGTTCAGCAGGGAGAACTGTTCTATAGTGAGTCCGTAGTCAAGAAAAAGAATAGTAAAAACAGGATAGTAGAATCTCGCGTTATACAGGCAGCGAAAAGTGATAAAAAGCAGAATATTTTTGATGGCAAAAGGTGATTGGACTGATCTGTCTGGAGTATTGTTCATTGATTATTGGCCTTTTACGAGGTTGCTTTGTAGCGGCGCTCGATGCGGCGTACTGCTGTTGACAGGAGCAGACAGATTAAGAGATACATCGAAGCGATAACAAGCCATACTTCCATTGTTGCGTTGGTAGAAGCGATAAGCTGCATTCCGTTATACGTCAGCTCCTGGATAGAAATTATCGAGACAATCGAAGACCATTTAATAGTGTTGATAAACTCGTTGGCCAACTGTGGAAGCATAATTCGCATTGCCTGTGGCAGGATAATATATCGAAGTTGACTCCAGCGGGAAAGGCCGAGTGCCGCACCAGCTTCCCATTGGCCGGGATTGATTGATTCGATACCTCCACGGATAATTTCGGCGATGTAGGCTCCCTGGAAAAGACCGAGGGTGAGTACTCCGGAAAAAAACTGGATAATAAGTCCGGGATGGGTGAACAGGATGGTGATAAGTTGTTTTGTTTTTGGGTCACTCTGCCTGATCATCTCTTCGAGTCCAAGCCGGGCGAGAATCTGGTCGCTGATAAAATAGTAGAAAATAAAAATTAACACCAGCGCCGGGAGATTTCGTACGGTTTCCACATATGAACGTCCCAGCAGGCGGAAAAAAAGGCGGGAAGAGATCCGGAAAAACGCCACCGGAAAACCGACAAACAGGGAAATAATGGTGCCATAGATACTTATTCGCAGGGTTATAAAAAGACCTTCAAGTAAAAGGCCCGGCTCCATCGCCTTGGTTTCCGGGTTGATTTTTAACAGATAGCTGGAAAGAACCTGCCAGTTCCAGTGGTAGTTGAGGGAAAAAAACATCCTCCAGAAAAGAAATCCGAAAAAAAGAATAACCAGTATAAGCAGGATGATATCGACAGTTTTTGCTTGTTGCCTGGTCATTGGACGAAAGTGCGGATTTGGGCGTTGTTGGAAAATGGGTATTCGCAGAGAAAGAGAACATTTCCTGCCTGTTTTTTTCTTTTTTTCGTCAAAAACAGGCAGGGAGGAACTGTTATTGTATCTGGGGTGCCCAGTCTCTGGTCTCAAACCAGTAGTGATGACGTTCTTTCAGCCATTGCTGGTTTTCTGCTATCCAGGAATTAAAGAATTCGATCGATTTTTCATCCTTTTTTCGTAGTGCAAATCCGATAGGTTCCTTGGTAAAAGTCCCTTCGATCGGTGAAAAGAGTATGTCACTGTATGCAACTGCTTCAAAGGCTGGTTTCGGTGCGCTGCTGACCACAGCATGAACCTTGCCGTTACGCAATTCCTGATAGGCTGCGGGCTCGGTATCGAAAAAACGGAGCTTTGCCCTCGGAAAAAACTCTTTTGCTGAGGTTGCGGCAGTAGTGCCAAGTTTGACGGCAATTTCCACTTCCGGATTGTTAAATGCCTCAAGACTGTTCATTCCTGCGGCAAGCTTTTTATGGGCGACAATTCCCATGCCGCTGAAGTCGTAAGGATCAGTGAAGGCGACTTTTTTCTTGCGTTGTTCAGTAATTCCCATCCCGCCTATGATGACATCAAATTTCTTTGTCAGCAGAGCGGGAATAATTCCGCTCCATGCTGTCGGGATAAATTCTGGTTTGATGTTCATATCTTTTGCCAGCTTGGTTGCGACATCTATCTCAAAGCCGATCAGTTTCCCGTTTTTATCTTTCATTGCCCATGGCTGGAAAATATCCATTCCAACCTTTATGACTCCACGCTCTTTTATGATATCGATGACATCTTCCGCCTGAGCGATTAGAGGAGTTGTACTGATAAGGATGGCAATAAAAACTTTTTTCCAGATATTCATATAATCCTCCATATATGTTTTATGTTTTGCTGTTTCATCGGTAAAACTCCCTCAAGACTACTGTAGCCGCGATGTTTTTTCAAGAAATCCGACCAAAACCGAAAGGGACAGGGTTATAGCCAGATACATAATTGCGACGACAAACCAGATCTCAAAAGTCAGGTACGTTTCGGCAATGATCCCTTGAGCCTGGAGGGTAAGATCGTAGATGGCAATGGTGCTTACCAGGGCAGAATCTTTGACCAGGGAGATTGACTGGCTGGTAAGAGGAGGAAGAATTCTTCTCAGGGCCTGGGGAAGAATTATCTTCCACCAGGTGATAACGGGAGAAAGCCCCAGAGCCCTTGCCGCTTCGTACTGTCCCTTCGGGACTGCTTCAATGCCAGAACGAATAATCTCGGCGGTATATGCCCCGTCAAAGAGGCTGAGGGCGAGAATCGCGGAAAAAAAACGATTTATCCCCAATACCGGACCAAGCACAAAATAGATAAAGAAAATCTGGATTAATAGTGGCGTATTCCGGCTGAGTTCCAGATTAATGGTTGCGAGTGTTCTTGCGACGACAGAGTCACTTCTGCGAAGCAGGGCGGTTGTCAGACCAACGGTAAAGGCTCCGATCAGACCAAAAAAAGAAACTTTCAGGGTGACGGCAAGCCCTTGAAGCATTGGACCGGCAATCCATCCGGTATCTTCTTTGCTCAGAATATAATCAGGTATGGCAGCCCAGTCCCATTCATATTCGAGACGGTTGGCGCTTTGCAGGAGAAGCCAGCCCATCAGCGCAAGCAGTAGGAAGAATTGCAACAGATCAAAAGCTGGGCTGCGAAGAAAAGGAACCCTTTTTTTCGGGGGATGGGTTGGTAACATAAGGACTATTTTTTATCGTTTTTCTGCATCTGCTCTCTTGTCATCTCTGTTATTTTTCGAAAGTCTATTTTACCGCTACCCATTTTGGGGAGATTCTCCCAGACCAGAAAGGTCTTGGGCAAAGCAATTTTCGGCAGTTCCTTTGCCATTTTTTTGAGTATAGCTTTTTCATCGAGTGAAGATGTGGTTACCGCAATAATTCTTGCTCCTTTTCTGGCATCCGGAACCTCGACCACACAGCAGGAAGTGTCTTTGGGGAGCAGTTTTTCAAGGACATCCTCAATTTTGACCAGGCTGACCATTTCTCCACCGATCTTGACAAATCGTTTGAGTCTTCCGACATGCCAGAGATATCCGTCCTGGTCAATATTTCCCATATCACCGGTATCATACCAACCGTTACGGAGATGGAGGGAGGTTTGCTCAAAATTGTTGAAATAACCCTTCATAACATTGTCGCCGCGCACCAGGATTCGGCCATCCTCGCCAACGTTACATTCCTTGCCCGTTTCATAATTTTCGATGCGAACATCAACCCCGGGTATTGGTTTTCCGACTGAACCCGGTCGGTTGCAGAACAGGGTGTTGGTGGATATCACCGGCGCGCATTCTGTGGCACCGTAACCTTCCAGCAGGATAATCCCGTGTTTGCTCATAAACCCTTTCCTCAGTGCTTCCGGGCACTTATCAGCACCGACAAGGGCAATACGAAGAGAGGAGAAATCTCCTGGTTCTGATTTGCGGAGGTATCCCCAGAAAAAAGAAGGTGTGCCGACCAGAAAGGTTGCCTGATTTTCTCTGACCAGGGTACAGACCTTTTTGAAATCAAGAGGATCAGCAAGGGTAAGCATTTTCATGCCCTGCAAAAGCGGGAGCCAGAGAGAGGCTGTTAGACCAAAGACATGAAAGTACGGCAGGGTGCACATGAAGATATCATCGGCAGTAAAATGAAAAATGGGGACGATTGAGGCGATATTTGCCTCAATATTTTTATGCGACAACGGGACTGCCTTCGGGTCTTTTTCACTGCCGCTGGTGAAAAGAATAACCGCCGTTTCGTTGTCATCGCCACCATAGACAAAGTGCTTGATAACTGCGGCAGGGAGTGCCGCCAGCAGCGCTGCGACTATCTTCTGGCTACTGGTTATGTTGTTGAGTACTTCCTCAATAAAGACCATCCCCCCAACTTCTGGGCAATCAATTTTTTCAAGAAGGGCGCGAGAGGTGATGGTTGTCCTGAAGTCACAAGTTTTCTGGGCGTATCTGATGTTGTGTTCGGCGCCGGTGCTGTAATTTATCATTACCGGCACCCTGCCTGTCATCAGAACAGCGAGCTTGGCAAGAATACAACCAGCGGAAGTGGGGAGCATTATTCCAATGCAACCCTCTCTCATCTTTTTGATAAACCGGGTTAAAAGAAGAGTCGCGATAAGAGCCTGATGATAGCTGAGTTGCCGATCTGTAGTAAAATCGTGAATGGCGAGTTTCTTTTTCTGGCTTTTGGCAACGTCAATAAAATGATGATGGAGCATAACCGTATTGCTGATAAAGATATGAAAAATAGTTATATATAGTCTACTTGAAAAGGGTTCTCTTTGCTAGCTTTTGCTCTTGTGATCTGCTTTTTCAACGAGACCGGAGGGAAGCTCTTTTTTGGGCTGCACCCCGAGTTCCTTTAATTGTATCGCCTGAGAGATAAGGTTGCCTTGTCCCTCACTCAGTTTACGGATTGCGCTTTCGTAGCTATTCCGGGCATTGTCGAGTTGTTTCCCGAGTTTTTCCATCTCTTCAAGAAAAATTCGAAACTTATCATAGAGAAGAGTTGCGCGGTGGGCAATTTCCTGGGCATTTTTTTCCTGCCGCTCGAATTTCCAGATATTTTGGACCGTACGAAGAGTGGGAAGAAGGGTTGTCGGACTGACGAGGATAACATTGTGACTGAGCGCCTCTTCAATCAGTGTGGTATCATGACCACAGGCAGCGGCAAAGGCTGCTTCAACGGGAATAAACATCAGGACAAAATCGAGAGAGTGAAGTTCCTTGAGGCCAGGATAGTCCTTTTTGCTCAGGCCGGTAATATGGCTGCGCAGCGAAACAAGCAGCTCTTTCATTGCTTTTTGTTGTAAATCGGGACTGTCTGTTTCAAGATAGCGGCACCACGGAAGTAGGGAAGTCTTGGCATCGATAATAATATCGCGTTTATCTGGAAGATGAACTATCACGTCCGGTCTGAGGAGCTGGTTATCAACTCCTCTATGCCCGCTCTGGCAAGTAAACTCGATTCCTTTGCGTAATCCCGAGATCTCAAGCAACTTTTCCAAAACCATTTCTCCCCAGTTGCCTGCGGTTTTGTTCTCTCCCTTCAGGGCCATGGTAAGATTTTTCGCTTCCGTACCAAGATGACGGTTTAATTCCTGGAGCTGGCTGATCTCCTGTTTGAGAGCAAAACGCTCGCGGCTGTCCTTGTTGTAGATTGCATTGATTTCCGTGCGTAGTTGGCAAAGTTCACGATTAAAGGGAGAGAGAAGAGTGTCGAGTTTTTCGCGATTGAGCTCACTTAATTTTTTGCTTTTGTCATCAAAGATCTGGCCCGCAAGATTGGTAAACTGAACTTTGAGTTCATCGCGCGCCTCCTGCAACAGGGTCAGTTTTTCCGTGAACAGCTTCTGGTCGTTTTCCAGCTTGACGACAAGTCTCGTATTGTAAATTTGAGATTCATGAAGTTCAGCTCTTTTTTGACGCAGTTGTTCTTGTTGTTTTTTGTTGAGTCTATTGCCTTGTAAAAAGAAAAAAAGAGTCAGTAAAAACAGCAGAAAGAAAACAAACGCTGCAAGGATACTGAGCAAGGTGAAAACAGGCAGTAAATCCCCGGGAAATATTTCCCAGAACGATCGGGTAAAAGAAGATACGGAGTGAGTCATGGAACAGGACTGGAGAGTTGTCGGCAGTATTTCTCTCTGATATGGGCAGAGGTTATGGTTAAATCGGCCACGGTTTTTCTTTCCCGCCAAGAACGTGCATATGGATATGGAAGACTTCCTGCCCGGATTTCGCGCCGTTATTCATAACGATTCTATAATTATCTGCAACGTTTTCCTGCCTGGCTATCCGGGAGGCGATACGAATCAGTTTTCCCATGATCTTGTCATCTTCCGCTGTGACGTCAGCTGGCATTGGAATGTGTTTTTTGGGAACCAGCAAAAAATGGATTGGTGCCTGGGGGTTAATATCCCGGAAAACAATAACTTCTTCATCTTCATAGAGTTTGTCCGACGGAATTTCACCACTGATGATTTTACAGAATATACAGTCACTCATCTTTTTTTCCCCTTCGTTTATTTGGTATGCTCTGGTAGGTAAACTGAATTTTTCCTTTATTGTCTCTTACCGTCACATTACCGCCTTTTCGCAGTCTACCAAAGAGAATCTCTTCAGTGAGGTTATTGTTGATCTCTTTTGTTATCAGGCGCTGAAGGGGACGGGCACCGAAATTGGAGCTGTATCCCCGTTTGGCAAGAGATTTCCGGGCTGCCGGGGTGATTTTGATAGTTATGTTTTTCTCGCTTAATTGTTTTTCCAGCTCATGGATCTTTTTGTCGACGATTTTTTCAATGCTCTCCTGTTCAAGAGCTTGAAAGGAGATGATCGCATCAAGGCGGTTCCGAAATTCTGGCGCGAACAGCCGCGTTATTGCTGTCTTGTCCTTTCCTTTGTTGCTTGAGACAAAACCGATGGAATTGGCAGAAAGTTCCCTGGCTCCGGCGTTGGAGGTCATAATCAGAATTACATTACGAAAATCCGCTTTTTTCCCTGAATTGTCAGTGAGGGTAGAGTGATCCATTACCTGCAGAAGAATGGAAAAAATATCAGGATGAGCCTTTTCAATTTCATCAAGAAGGAGGACACTGTATGGATGTTTTCTGATCGCTTCCGTTAACTGTCCGCCCTCTTCAAAACCGATATAGCCCGGAGGAGAACCAATCAGGCGTGATACCGCGTGCTTCTCCATATATTCACTCATATCAAATCGTTCAAAGTTGACATTGAGATTTGCTGCCAGCTGGCGTGCGACTTCTGTTTTACCTACGCCAGTCGGGCCGGTGAAAAGGAAGCTTCCTGTCGGTGAATCAGGGTGACCGAGACCTGCACGGGCGCGTTTGACCGCGGAAGTAACCTCAGTGATAGCCTTGTCTTGCCCGAAGACAACCTTTTTGAGCCTTTTTTCCAGGTTCTTGAGGTTCTTTACTTCATCTTTGGAGCTGGTTTTCGCGGGGGTATGAGCAATTGCAGAAATGATCGTTTCAATATCTCTGACTTTGACGATTTCACCCGTTCGGCCATGGAGGCGAAACAGAGAGCCGGCTTCATCCATTACATCTATAGCCTTGTCAGGAAGGAAACGCTCATTGATATACCGTTTGGAAAGCTCCACTATTGCTTTGATTGCGCTGTCTGCATAGCGAATATTATGATAGTCTTCGTAGCGTTTCTGTAAACCTTTGAGGATATGTTCGGTATCTTCCACAGAAGGTTCTTCAATATCAATTTTCTGGAAACGACGGGAGAGAGCCCGGTCTTTTTCAATCTGGTTTCTATACTCCTCATATGTTGTTGAGCCGATACAGCGTAAACTGCCTGACTGGAGAGCGGGTTTGAGCAGGTTGGACGCGTCCATGGAACCTCCGCTCGTCGCGCCAGCACCGACAATGGTATGTATCTCATCAATAAAAAGGATGGCGTTATCCTTTTTTTCAATTGCGGAAATGACAGTTTTCAGCCGTTTTTCAAAATCACCTCGATATTTTGTGCCGGCAACCAGTCCGCCCATATCAAGCATATGAATACTCATTTTTTTGAGTAGCTCTGGAACGGTTGATTTTTCACCGTTTTGATCGGCAGAACTATCCTCATAAATTTTGAGAGCCAATCCTTCTGCCATCGCAGTTTTACCAACCCCCGGTTCTCCTACAAGCAGCGGATTATTTTTTTTGCGTCGACACAGTACTTGCATTATCCGGTTCAATTCTTGCTGTCGGCCGATAAGTGGATCGAGTTTTCCTTTTGCTGCGGCGGCAGTCAAATCGACAGTGAATTCCTCCAAAACCTTCTCGTTACTGTTTCTTTTGGGAATGTTGGTCTGATCGGGTCTGCCCGCATCGTTTGGTGAAGGGAAGGGAGCCCTTTGCAAGCCTTCTTCGGGGAGGTCGTGAGATATGAATTTTACTAGTGGCAGTTTTTCCACACCAATGGATGCAAGGAAATAAACCGCGTGTGATTCCTGTTCTTCACACAGGGAGACGAGCACATCTCCGCTGTCGACCTTGATCTTTCCACAGTTTTGGACATGGGCGACAGCCCGCTGCAGTACTCGTTTGAAGGCCTTTGTCTGTACAGGGTCACTATTGATGGAATTGGGGAGTTGAGGAATCTTTTCATAAAAGAAACGCTCCAGCATTTTTTGCAATTCTCTGGTCGAGCCACCACACTCATTGATGATATAATGGGCAAGGTCATCATGGAGAAGACCATATAGCATGTGTTCCAGGGTTACATATTCGTGATTACGCCTTTTCGCTTCGTGGATGGCCCGGATAAGTGACTGTTCAAGTTCTTTGCTGAGCATAGTTGCCGTTTGTTGTATTTTAAAAAATATCTTTTCGAGAATCAGGCTATTTCCATGGAGCAACGGAGTGGAAATTCATTTTCCGCGGCAAGATTGTGAACCATATCAATTTTCATTTCACAAATCTCCCGAGTATAGACACCAGCAACTCCTACACCGCTATTATGTACCTTAAGCATGATTTGGGTAGCGTCATTAATGGTTTTATGAAAAAGAGAGGTAAGGATAAAAATGACAAAATCCATAGTGGTATAATGGTCGTTATGAAGAAGTACTTTATAGAGCCGTGGTTCCTCTATATTGTTTTCTTCATCAACAAGAATGGCATCGCTTTTTTCTGGTGTGACTTGTGACATAATAACGAAAACCAGGGGTAAAAAACTTTTTTATATTCTTGGGTTTTTGTTTGTTCGTATAAGGAATGATTCCCTGCGGATGTTTGGCGATTATCGGAAATACAACAATAAGCACAAAAACAGAGAAAAAAGGAACCTTCCCAGAATTCTTACTTGTTATACCCATCCCTCTTCTTATCTGTCAAGCTATGATAGCTACAGTTTCGTTTTTGCCGGGGAACCTTTTATCATTGACAAAAGCAGTTCTTCAAGGATGATTTTGGAGGAGAGAGGAGAGCCTTTCAGGCGATATTCTGCGTTAAGGATACGTTGAAGCCGATCTTTGAGCTCATTGCAGCTGAATTCAGAAGCTTTGCTAAAGTTGATGAACAGGGCGTAGGGATGGCCCGTAAGGGAGGGGGCCCAGTCTTTGTTTTTGTTGAGAGCGAGCAGGTAACGAGACTGAAATTCTTTGAACTGCATACCGTTTCGCCACGGTGGGGAAGAGGATATTTGTATTGAACGATAAAGAAGATGTTTTCTGGTATAGTTTCGAAGTGTCGTAAGAATGGCCAGGCTATGGATACCCTGGTTCAACAATCGATTAACAATACAGATTGCAAGAGCAACGTTTCGCTTTCCGCAGGCATCAGTGAGCTCATAGAGAGCGTCTTCCCTGTTTCTGATCACCATTTCTTCCAGATCTTGAGCTGTAATGATTTCTCTTTCATCAACATAATGCGCCAGTTTTTCTGTTTCATTGACAATGGCAACAGGATGAAATCCAATCTTTTCAAAAAAGAGCCCGGTACAGCGGGGATCAATTTTCTTGTTAAATTTCTGAAGAGTTGCAGACATGATTTCCTGAAGGACTTTTTTCTGTTCTGTTTGAGCGGCATTGCTCGAGCCACTCGCGACAGAGCAGTCGATGATGAGTGCGTTTTTGTTTATCCATTTGTAGATTTTGTGGCGCTTGTCGACGGTATCGGCAAGGAGAATAAGAATATTGGTATCAGGAAATCCTTTTTGAAAGATTTTAAGATAACTTTCTGTAATTGTCGTTTTGGGGGTGTTTATCTTATCTCTTGTCTGAAAGAGAAGATCGTCCGCCCATTGCAGGGATTCGGCCGGTTTTTCAAACTGAAAAAGCTGGTGCCACTCTTTTGCATGAATTTCTGAGAAAGGAGTTGGTGTCGCGAGTTTCAGACTTGCTGCCACTGCAAGTGAGCGTAGTTTTTTTGCCGCGACACTGCTTTTCCCTTCAATATATGCCGCTTCAGCCTTTGTCCATAACTCTTTTGCAATAATTTTAGAATGAAACAGCTGGCTGTTTTGGACAAGATAGATCTGTTTCTTGGCCAGGAGGGTGTAACTCTGCAATCGAGCAAGTGTTATTGCGGGATCTTCATTGTTGCCGTCAATACTGATTACTGTATTTGGGTCGATATCCTTGATTGATTTTATGAGTAGACTTGCTGATTCCCGGGCGAGAAAGGTATCACCTGTAAAAAGATATATCTGATAGCCCTGTAACGCTGAATCTGTTTTAAGGCTTTTACTGAAATCACTACGCGTTATAAGGGGCATCAGTCTGGTCCGAGGCGTTTAGAGGATGGATAAAATAAGGGCAAAAAGTAATAGTTTCAATGGTAACACAATTAATCGTTATCGGACAGGGATTCGGATACAAATTTCGGAACACTGCTAAACTCAATTTCTTTTTTCTTGAGAAGTAGGGGGCGACAAGAGCCATGACAGTGTTTCCAAAAGAAAAAAGGAGAATGGGGAGAGAGCTAGATATCGGCAATTCACTACTGTTTATCCGGGTAGAGAAAAGCCTCAACAGCCTTTCTGTAACACAGGAAAGCTGTTGGGGCTGGTTATAACTGGTTGAAGACTATAGTCCCGCCGCGAGGCCGGTGGAGCGCCGAGGATCGGCACCGCCATACATGATCCCATTGTCAATCTTGATCGATTGAATGGCGCCCATCGCATCTTTGAGTTTTACGGTATGCCCCATCTCCTCAAGCAGACCGATGGTATCCGGGCTGATGCCCTCCTCAATTCTGATCTCATCGGGCAGCCACTGGTGATGGATACGCGGCGCACTGACTGCGCTCTTGATATTGAGATCGTGGTCAATCACGTTCATAATCACCTGCAGCGTGGTGGTAATGATCCGCGAGCCACCGGGACTGCCGGTGACAAGAAAATTCTTGCCATCCTTTTTGACGATGGTAGGCGACATCGAACTGAGCATCCGTTTATTGGGTTCAACCTTGTTCGCTTCGCCGCCGATTAAACCATAGGCGTTGGGTACACCTGGTTTGGCAGAAAAATCATCCATCTCATTGTTAAGCAGAAAACCGGCCCCATCCACTACGATACCGGAGCCATAACTGAAGTTGATAGTATAGGTGTTGGAGACGGCGTTGCCCCACTTATCAACCACAGAAAAGTGGGTGGTTTCGTTGCTTTCATAAGGCTGGGGCTTGCCGGGGGCAATCTCCTTACTCGGTGTGGCACTTTTTTCATTGATCTCTTTGCGCAAGCTCTTGGCATATTTCTTTGAGGTAATCCCTTTCAGTGGAATTTCGACAAAATCGGCATCGCCAAGGTAGAGCGAACGATCAGCATAGGCCCGTTTCATTGCCTCGGCCATCAGATGGATAGTCTTCGCCGAATTATGGCCGTATTCACCAATGGGATAGCCTTCAAGGATATTGAGAATTTGCACGACATGAGCACCTCCGGAGCTGGGGGGAGACATCGAGTAGATATCGTAACCGCGGTAGGTGCCATGGACCGGAGTGCGTATTACCGGCTGATAGGCTTTCATATCATCCATGGTGA
>PDWJ01003827.1_pt1 | contig 13961 bp, 12 predicted proteins | sample 1430881 | NCBI WGS metagenome assembly PDWJ01 (sample SAMN01162460, study PRJNA174530) | Oral metagenome, whole genome shotgun sequencing project. | biome: Marine environment; feature: Marine mammal; material: Swab sample of the gingival sulcus; isolation source: swab sample of gingival sulcus... | reverse complement strand
ATGCGTCTTTTTCAAATTCTTCTTTTCTTATTTCTGAAGCAGATCAAAATAGGCCTTGAGCACAGAGATATCCTCATTAGCGGAATGACCAAGCAGCTTTTTGGTAAGGAGCTTGCCAAGCTGAACACCTTCCTGATCAAATGAATTGATATTCCACGCGAGTCCCTGAAACATAATCTTGTTTTCAAAATGTGCCAGCAATGCTCCAAGGGTTTCAGGGTTTAGATCCGGACCGTATATAAGGCTTGACGGGCGTTCTCCGTTAAACTGTTTATTGGGGTTGTCTGAGTTCTGCCCCAGCGCAAATGCTGTGATCTGCGCGGCAAGGTTTGCGTTAAGCTTTGTCTGGCTGTTTGAGCCCTCTATATCAAGATCGTATCCGCGCTGAGGGCTTCTAAAACCAATAAACTGCAGCGGAACTATATCTGTTCCCTGATGCAGGAGCTGATAGAATGAGTGCTGTCCGTTTGTTCCCGGCTCACCGATGATAAGCGGGCCGGTTGCGTACTCTATAGGAGAACCGTCACGGTTTACACTTTTTCCGTTTGATTCCATATCAAGCTGCTGCAGATGTGCCGGAAAGCGCGAGAGTGCCTGACTGTATGGAAGTACCGCTGTGGCAGGATATCCGAGGATGTTACGTTCATATAGGCCTATCATTGCGTCCATCAGGGCTGCGTTCATCCTGATGTCGGCCTCAAGTGCCATTATATCTGCCGCATGTGCTCCGGCAAGCAGTGCGTCAAATACTTCAGTGCCGAATGCAAGGCTCAGAACAGTTCCTCCGACGGCACTTGTTGATGAATAGCGGCCGCCGATATAGTCATCTATATAGAAGCTGTCCAGAAATTCGTCTGAATCGGCAAGCGGGCTGGTCTGGCTTGTAACTGCAATCATGTGCTTTGAAGGGACAAGAGCTTCGGGCCCTGTTTTTCCTATAATATCAAGAACGAATGCCCGGTTTGCGAGGGTTTCCTGGGTTGTTCCGCTTTTTGATACAAGGATAAAAAGTGTTGTTTCAGGATCTATAGAGGCCGCGGCAGCTGTTGCGTCATCCGGGTCCACATTTGAGATGAATAATGCGTCCATCATCAGCTTACTGTTAACCTCTGCCCAGCCCTCAAGCGCCATATAGAGGGCACGGGGGCCGAGATCCGAGCCGCCGATGCCTATCTGAACAACTGTGTCAAATTTCCTGCCGGTTGAGCCCTTTATCTGCCCTTTATGAATCTTATCCGTAAAATCAGCTATCCGCTGTTTTTGTTCGTTGTAAAATGCTCCGATGTCTTTTCCGTTTTCTGTAACGGCCTTGATTGTCCGGCCGCGTGTTAATTGATGAAGAACCATACGGTCTTCTCCGGTATTCATACGTGCTCCGGAAAGAAGCTCCATATACTTTTGAATAAGCTCCTGTTCTGACGCGAGTTCTGCAAGGGTGTCAATTATTTCGTCACTTACTGCCTTTGCTGCATAGTTATAGGTTAGGCCTGCACCGGCATTTATTGAGCAGGAAGAAATCCTCTCTGTTGTAAGAAGATCCTTTAATGAGGGTTTTGTAAGTTTGTTGAGTTTGTTAAAGGCCTCTGTTTTATTGAGGTTGTTGAATTTTAGATTTTCCATTATTTACACCTTATGCATTTCTATTTGACCTGATTCAAGCCGGTTTATTGTTCTTTGAACCCAGAATATAGATAAAAACATTGTTAGTATTCCGCCTGTCAGAATTCCCGTCCAGACCCCCCATATGCCCATATCGAAGATAAAAACAAGAATAAGTGATATCGGAATGGCTATAAGTATTAATCTTAAAAGGGTTAAAAATAGTGCCGGCATGGGGCGGCCTATTGCCTGGAAGAATGAACGGCTGGTTATTCCTATCAAGGCTGTGAGATATGAAACACCAAGTACCCTGTACTGTGTAACAGCATACCAGTGGATCTTTTCAACATCGGTGAATGGTTTAAATATCCAGGGCGCAAATGAAACCATTATTCCTGAGATAACTCCCACCGCAATAAGTCCAAGAATCCAGGCCTCTTTCATTGTTTGTCTGACCCTGGGGAAATTACCCCTGCCTCCGTTTTGTCCAACTATGGTAACAATGGCTGCCCCAAGGGCAAATGCGGGCAGAAGCATCATCTGCTCAAAGCGGCCGCAGAGAGCAAATGCTGTAAGAGCCAATGGATCTATTGAAATTACAATTCGATTGAAAATAAAAAAGCTTATCGACATTATTATCATTGCAAAAGACTGGGGCATTCCTATTGAGGCTATATTCTTAATGGTTTTTGTTTTGATATTAGAGACTGACCAATGAATTTTGATAGATGATTTATTTCTTATGAAAACGGTTATGAGGTATATCAATGCAATAGTCTGGGCAATGACTGTTGCCAGTGCGGCACCTCTGACCTGCATATTCAACAGGAATATAAATAGAGGATCAAGCAGTATATTTAATATGGTACTCATTATTACCGCATTCATAACATACTTCATCAGGCCTTCGCCCTGAAGCATTCCCTGAAAGACAGCAGAGAAAAAGAGGAGGGGGCCTGCAGGAATTACCCAGATCAGATACTCAAGACCATGAACGAAGTAGTCGCCTTCTGCCCCAAGGGCCCTTAGAATATTGGGTGAGAATGGAATTATTACTGCCAACATGATAACCGAAAGAATAAGGCTTATAAACATCCCCGATTCAGCAGTTGAGCTTAATATTTTCAGATTCTTTTCACCAATCGCGCGCGCAACAAGTGAGTTTACTCCAACAATAATACCGTTACCGAGAGCAATATACAGAAATATAAGCGGAAAGACAATTGCGCTTCCGCCCATGTAGGATGGGTCGGAAAGATCAATTCTTGCAATCCAGAAGGTGTCGGTTACATTATATAGAACCTGAACAATGGAGCCGGCAAATATCGGTATCGCCAGTTTTAATAAAACAGGCTTTATGGGGCCCTCAAACATTCCGCGAATTTCTTTTACCTTTATTTCATTACTCACTATTACAGAATGTATAGATTAAAAATAAAGATCAAGGAGAGTTTTTAATAAATTTGGTTTTTTTAAGAATTATAAGGCTTTGGATTTTATGGGCAGAGATTCCCGCGCTTATATTGAAATTACCATGGCTGTTTCGTCACAGTTTTCAAGTTTTGGACACTCTAAACATTCACGCCAGAGTTTTCTTGGAAAATCGTTTTTATCTCTGATCTCAAACCCCAGCTTTGAGAAAAACTCAACCTGGTAGGTCAGGGTGATAACCTGAGGCATCTTTAATCTTTGTGCCTCTGCTATCAGATGATTCACAAGCTTTTTTCCAAGGCCCTTGCCCTGCCATACCGGATGAACCGCAAGCGCGCAAACCTCGCATAGATCTGTCCATAATGGGGCAAGCGAGCCTGTTGCTACAATCTTACCGCTTTCATTTTCTATAACTACAAAAAATGTTGAGAGTGAGGTGATAATCTTGTATTTACTTCTTGGAAGCATAAGGCCCTGTGCCGCCATTGATGAGGTCAGATTATATATACTGTCCACATCACTGGCGTTGGCACGCCTTATTTCATATTTATCTGTCATGGAATGTTGCTGCTGTTCCCTTTATTCCGTCTGCCTGGCCGCCCTGAGCTTTCATGCCCTTATGTACCATTGCTGTTACACCGGTTGAAAGGCCGTATAGATTTATAAAGCCGGTTGCGTCATGATGATCGTAAGCACTTTCACCAAATGATGCAAGATCTTCAAGATAGATTGAGTAAGGAGATTTACGTCCCGCAATTATTACGTTGCCCTTGTACAGAACAACCCTTACCGAGCCGGTTGTGAAGGCTGCGGCCTTTTCCATATATGCGTCAATGGCCTCACGAACCGGAGTGTACCACTTGCCGCAATAAACCAGATCGGCATACTTCAGGCTCAGGCTGTCTTTCATGCTCAGGGTATCAGCGTCCATTGTAAGCATTTCAAGCTCCCGGACGGCCTTGTAGAGGATCTCTCCGGCAGGGTTTTCGTATACACCGCGGCTTTTCATTCCTACAACGCGGGTTTCAACAAGGTCGGCGCGGCCTATACCGTTTTCAGAGCCTAGCCTGTTAAGCTCGGTGAGGATGTCCATGCCCTTCATCTTTTTTCCGTTTATTGCAACCGGAAAGGATTTTTCAAAATCAATTGTGATCTCTGTTTCAGCATCGGGGGCATCCTTGGGTGATTTTGTAAGCTGGAACATTTCTTCTTTTGGTCTGTTCCATGGGTCTTCAAGATCTCCGCCCTCATGGCTCATATGCCATATATTCCAGTCTCTTGAGTAGATATTCTTTTTGTTTATATTTCCAAGCGGAATATTGTGGGCCTTCGCGTAATCTATTGCCTGTTCCCGGCTGGTTATATTCCAGATCCTCCATGGGGCAATTACCTCAAGATGGGGAGCAAGTGCCTTGAAGGTTAGTTCAAATCTAACCTGATCATTTCCCTTTCCGGTACATCCGTGGCAGATTGCGTCCGCACCCTCGGCAAGTGCTACCTCGGCAATGTGTTTTGCCTGAAGGGGACGCGCGATTGAGGTTCCAAGAAGGTATTTTCCCTCATATATGGCCCCGGCACGTATTATTTTGAATAAAAAGTCGTTTGCAAATTCGTCCTTTATGTCTTTTATATAGAGCTTGCTTGCTCCTGACTTAAGAGCTTTCTCTTCCATTCCGTCCCAGTCTTCATCCTGTCCTACATTTGTACAGCAGCCGATTATCTCCGCATTATTGTAGTTTTCTTTCAGCCACGGAATTATGATTGAGGTATCCAAACCACCCGAATAAGCCAGTACTATCTTTTTGATTTTCTTTTCAGCCATTATTTTATCTCCCTGATAATTTTGTCTATGATATTTATCCCCTCGTCAATTTCTTTTTCTGAAATTACCAGGGGCGGTACGATTCGTAATATGTTTTTTCCGGAACGCAGAAGCAGAAGTCCTTCGTCCTGGGCTTTTTTTATAATTTCGCTGCAAAGCCTCATTCCTTCTTCATCAGCATTTCCAATTTCAAGACCTCTCAGCATTCCAAGGCCCTTGACTGCGCCCGCAGCAGGATGTTTTTCTGACAGCTCTGTCAGTTTTTCGGCAAGATATTCGCCCTTTGCCTGAACATTGATTATAAAGTCCGGAGTGAAGATGATGTCAAGAACCTTGTTAGCCACCGCGCATGTTACAGGCCCGCCTCCGAAGGTTGTTCCGTGTTCACCGACCTTCAGAAGATCGTTGATCTTTTTTGGAATTAGGGTTGCTGAAAGAGGAAGTCCTCCGGCAAGGGGTTTTGCCAGCGTGATTATATCGGGTTCAAGCCCTACAAGCGATGACGCATACGGAAAACCTGTTCTAACAATACCGGTCTGTACCTCATCAGCTATAAGGATGGTATCAGTCTTTCTGCAAAGCTGGTTCAGTTTCATCGCAAATTCTTCGGTCATAACATCCAGGCCGCCCTCTCCCTGAACGGGTTCAACAATTACCGCGGCGAACTCTTCAGTAAGCATTTTTTCAAGCCCGGCTGTATCATTGTAGCCGCAGAACTCCACTCCCGGCAGAAGGGGTTCAAAGGGTTTTTGATACTTTTCTGTGGGGGTACAGCTTAGGGCGCCAAGGGTTCTGCCGTGAAAAGAATTATGAAAAGCGAGTATCTTGTGTTTGCTGCCGCCGGAGGTTCGTTTTGCGTATAGTCTTGCGTATTTTATCGCCGCTTCATTTGCTTCTGAGCCGCTGTTTCCGAAGTGTACCGCGTCAAAGTTTCCGCTTGAGGTAAGCTTGAAGCCCAGTTCAAGGGATTGTTCTGTGGTATAGAGGTTTGATACATGGATGAGTTTCTTCATCTGATCAGCTGCGGCAGCGGCAAGATCCTCCCGGCCGTGTCCAAGTGAATTCACAGCGATACCGCTGCCGAAGTCCAGAAACTTTTTTCCGGCCTTATCCCATAGGTAACAGCCCTTACCGTATTCAAAAACATGAAACGGCAGACCGTAATTTTTAGGAAAGGGTACATCATATGCTTCCGTTGTTATTTCATATTCAGTTATATGCTTCATCTTTAATAAATCCTTATAAAGTAATGCTTGTCCCCATGCTTCCATCCAGAAGCTTTTTGAGATCACCCTCTGTGTTGTATCCGCCTATTATGACTGTTTTGACACCCTTGCGTAATGCCTCAACAGATGATTCCGCCTTCGGAACCATTCCTCCCGATATAACCCCTGAATCAATCTCTTTTCTGATTTCATCAGGTGTAAGCCTGTTGATAAGCTTTTGATCCTTTAAGATTCCGGGGATATCTGAAATAAATATCAAATCATCTACAAGCATGCTTTCGGCAACAGCAAGGGCCGCCTCATCAGCGTTTATATTAAGTGCCGAGCCTGCATCGTCCATTGAGACGGAGGATATTACCGGCAGATATCCCGCGTTTGAGAGGGTTTTTAGAAGCTCAGGCCTTGTTTTTGTAACAATGCCTGTTTTGCTTCCGGCCGCTGCCGCTGTACCGGTAAAAATGCCTCCGTCGGCACCGCTAAGGCCTGCTGATTTGATTCCTTTAGATGCAAGCAGCCGGACGATGTATTTACTTACCTTGCCCGCAAGCACCATGTCTACTACATCCATCTCTTCGGGGGATGTTTTTCGTACTCCGTTCTCAAAGACAGCCTCAAGTCCGAATACCTTTGAAATTCTTGTTACCTCGGCTCCGCCTCCGTGAACAAGAAAAAAACTGAAGTCCGCCTGTAGTGCTGACATTTCGGATGCAAGAGAAGACAGAACCTCCTTGTCTTCGGCTACACGGCCGCCTATTTTTATTAGAACCCTCTTCATCATAGTTCTCCGTAAACGCGGAGGCCTGCTGTCTCATCAAATCCGAAGCGTATATTCATATTCTGAACAGCCTGGCCTGATGCTCCCTTAACGAGGTTATCAATGGATGAAAAAAGCATAAGGCTGCGGCCTTCGATCTTCCATCCGATACGGCAGGAGTTTGATGCCCATACATCCCGGGTCTGCGGCAGTCTTTTGCTGTCCCAGGCTATGAATGGCGAACTGCCGTAGTATTGTTCGTAAAGTGAGTCTATTGCTGAATCGGAAAGACTGCCCGCGGCCGCATCCGGTATATCCATGATAGTGGTTATTTCCATTCCGCGCTTAAGCGGAACCAGGTGGGGCGTGAAAAATACATTTGAATCTGCCGCCTTAGCGCCAGATGAAAGCGCGGCATCAATCTCTTTTTTGATCTCAGGCTGGTGCCTGTGGCTTTTTCCGGGAGCATAGGCGCCGCAGTTTTCAGAACGCTCTACAAAGAGGTTGTTAAAAACCGCCTTGCGGCCGGCACCGGAGATTCCCGACATTGCGTTTATCACAATCTTTCCGTCAACGCCGAATTGCTCAAGTACGGGGTAAAGCGGAAGCAGGCTTGCTGTAGGGTAGCAGCCGGGATTTGAGATTAAATCGGCTGTTTTGATCTCTTCACGGTAGATCTCGCATAGCCCGTAAACAGCCTGCTGAAGCAGATCCCTGCGTTCCGGCGGCTGACCGTAGGCGGCCTCAAAAACAGCGGGGTCTTTAATTCTGAAGTCAGCTGAGAGATCTATTACAACAGAATTTCCAAAGAATGGTGAACAGATTCTTGCTGATTCAAGATGCGGAAGGGCCGCAAATACAACCTCCGGTTTTAATTTTACAGCCTCTTCAACACTTACAAGCCTTGAATCGGTCAAGGCTGTTTTAGCTTCCGCCGCGGTATAAACTCCGGGGTCAATTTCTCTGATACTTTTACCTTCACGCGAAGAAGATACTGCTATAATACTGCTTACATCAGGATGATCAGATAAAAGTCGAAGAAGGATCATTCCTGTGTAACCGGTTGCTCCAAGTATTGCTGCTTTCATTCAATGCTCCTGAAAAAGGTTTCAATTTCGTTTTTATCGGCGGTTTCAGATAACAGCATGAAGATTGTATCATCTCCCGCTACCGTTCCGAGAATGCCCGGAATAGACAGATTGTCTACCGCTGCCGCAACAGAGTTGGCATGGCCTACAAGGGTTTTGAGCATACAGATGTTTCCCGAAAAGGCTATAGAAATAAAACCCCGTTTAAGATCTTCAATATAAACCGAAGAAACAATATCTGAGTTTATCGTTTTTTTGTATCCTGGAACGCTGTACAGATATCCCTCTGCTCCGTCTGGAACCTTTGCCACCTTAAGGTATTTAAGATCCCTTGAAAGTGTTGCCTGCGTAACGTCAAAACCCTCTTTATAAAGCTCTGTAAGCAGCTGTTCCTGGCTTCTTATTCTGTTGCCGGAGATTATTCGTTTAACCGCCTCCATTCTTTCGGTTTTTTGCATTAATCTTCCTTTTGTATAAATATGCTTTAATTGTGTATAAATATACATATGTTGGGTAAAGGTTTCAATAGTTTTTTAGAAGAATTTTATATTTTCAGATCACGCTTTTTACAGCATAATAGGCCGGCTCTTCGTATGGATGAGCTTTTTTTAATGCTGATATTGCTGATTCAAGGCATTCGTCGTTACAGAGCATCTCAATTCTAAGTTCGGTTAGCTTTTCAAGCCTTCCTTCAGTTCCGATGAAAGCATTACTGCCCTCAAGGGGGCGGAACTGGCCTGTTCCTGATGTCTGCCAACAACAGCTGTCGTAGTTTTTATATTTGCCTGCCCCGGCAGCAAAAACTGCTGACTTAACTGCTTCTGCCTGGGCTTCAGGTACAAAGAAAATAAGCTGGTACATATTTTCCCTCCGAATCTATTATGCATAGATTCTTTAAAATGTCATGTTTTTACGTCTGTATAGACTAAGATTGACACGGCATAATTAATTCGATAGGATCAAAGTCTTGATGGAGTAATTATGCATAGATATAAAGCTAGAATTGCGATTTTTTCGGATTCCTTTCTACCCCTGATTAATGGTGTTGTTACATCAATTATGAATTTGGCAACATCATTAGCAGACAGAGGTTACTATATTCTTATAGTAGCTCCATCTCATAAATCATTAAATGATTTCAGTTATCCCAATATAGAGATTAAACAGATATCTGGTTTTGATGCGGCCTTTTATGATGGGTTCAAATTTACCAAACTTGTAAGCTTAAGTACATTGAAACTGATAAAAGAGCGGCATATTGATCTCATTCATTTTCAGACACCTATAACAGTTTCTTATATTGGAATTAAGATTGCAAAAAGATTACATCTACCCTTAGTTGCAACTTTTCATACATTTTTTGCCGATCCCCAATATTTACAACACTGGATTATCGGAACAGGCGAGGCTTCTCAAAAAGTAAGCTGGGCATATTCTAATCTTTTTTATAATTCTGCGGATTTGGTTACAACCCCTTCTCCAAGTACTACAATTGAGCTTAAAGAAAATGGCTGTACTCAGGAGATAAAATATATCTCTAACGGAATTGACCCAAAGAGTTTCAACAATGATAAATCTGATGAAATAAAAAAGAAATATAATTTAAAAGAAAAGGCAGTTTTATTTACAGGTAGAATTTCTCAGGAGAAAAATCTGGGTGTTCTTGTGAAGGCTTTTATCCGTTCCGCAAATATGAACCCTGATGCAAGTTTTATCCTTGTTGGTAATGGTCCTAGTATGAATGATCTTAAAGAAAGGGTTGAAAATAATAATCTGTCTGACAGGATAATTTTTGCCGGATCTATTCCCCATGAAGAACTGATAACCTCTGGTATATTTGGTGCCTGTCAAATATTTGTTACCAGTTCTCTGACAGAAAATCAGCCAATGACAATTCTTGAGGCACAATGCAACGGGCTTGTCTGTATTGGTCCGGATGCAAGGGGTATTCCCTATCTTATTAAAGACGGAGTTAATGGAATTATTGTTCCTCCCAATGATGCTGAGGCAACTTCTGATGCTATAAACAAGCTGCTGAATGATGATGAACTTTGTAAAAAAATGAAAGAGGCAACTCTTGAAGAGATTAAAGCCCATTATATTGAAAAGGTTGCTGATGAGTGGGAAGAGACATATGACAAACTCATCTATCACTTTCATATAGGTAATATAAAGTTTAAAAAGGGTTTTAATTTTATTCTTGCGGTAATCCCTCTTTTTATTGGAATAATAATCTATTCTATAGGCGAACAAATCGTAAAATTCTTCAAAAAAACTATATTTAAAAGCAAGAAATAGGTTCTATATAAAGGGACTATACATCAGGTAAAATCCAAAGAGTTCAATTCCTATATGGCCTATAAATGGGAGCCAGAGGTTTTTATAAATATATGCTGCGTAACCCCACCAGGCTGCGGCTATCAGGGTCATAAAGGCCGCAAAATAACCGGTTCCGGTACCCTCGCCAAAAAAGAAATGGTAGGACATCCATATTATACTCTGTACTAAAATTGTAATTATAATAGAGCCCGTATCAGAAAAAAGTTTCTGCTGCAGCAGCCATCTGAATACTATCTCATCTTTTATTCCGATAACCAGTCCGAATATTAACTGGAATAAAAGCATCTGTTTAAAAACTTCGGTTGTTATACCTATCCTGAATGGATATGTAAATCCAATTATGAATACACCAGCAATAAATAAGGCTGAAGATATGTTCATAAAATATTTTACTGACTTTGGCTGTGTATTGTATGGAATTGACAGATCTGAGCGGCCGTTCTTATGAAAAAGTCTTATATTAAGAAAGTTTTTATTTTTAAGAAATAAAAGCATGGGTAAGAATACAGCTGTCTCTGCTGTAAAATAAATCAGATCATGTATGATTTTTAAAGTAAAATCAGACGCGAAGTCTGTATTGATAAATATGGGCAGCAAAACCGACATTAAAATATAAAATGCTGAGTAGATCCCGAACAATAAGGGGTAAAAGATAAACTTCCGCCATTTTCTGACCGAAAAAAGAATAGCAGCTGATACTATTTGTGCTGTAAGACCTATTATATGCCAATTTGTAAACTGCATTGGTTCGGTGGTAAATCTTAAAGGACAATTTATATTACTTAAAAGCCAAATAACTGAAGATAAAACAGCAATAATGACGGGGAATATCTTATTGACCGGGACTTTGTCTTTCATAAAAACCCTCTGCAATAGTATGGGTTGTTATTTTAGGTTAACTATTAAGTCTTTGCAAGCGTGCAGTTTACATTTATGGTTAAGTGTGATAAGAAACGGTTTAGAGTAAATTTTAACAATGGGCAATTTTATGAATAGGCTTTTCCATTTTGTTTTTAAACACTCATCCATAGTAATTATAATTACTATTTTGATCACATTGTTTTTCATATTCTCTTTAAAAGATTTAAAAATAGATCCTTCTGCTGAAAATTTATTACCGGAACATAACGAGGTAACAGAACTTCTTAAAAAATATGCAAGTCATTCAGATGCGCCCGGTTATTTTATTGTGGCTGTTGAAAGTGATAATATATTTACTTTGGAGGGGCTTCAGGCCTTTGAAATTGCGATAAACAAGATTGAAAAACTTCCCGGAATTTCTGAGGGTATAAATCCTTTCAGGATTTATAAATTTGTAAAAAAGGGATCAAGATTATCTATAGAATCAATGTCAACTGACGGCCGGGCGCCTAAAACTGAGCAGGAACTGGACAAGTTTAAAAAGAATATAGTAGGCAGTCCTGTTTATTCCAATATAGTAATCTCTGAGGATGGCAGAATTCTCAGTGCTTTTTTTCCAAGTATACCGCTTAAAGATGAAGCTGCTGATTTTATGGCGGAATACAATAAAATCAGGGAAGAATTAGAAGAATATTTTACTGTTTACACCACAGGAGATGTTCCTATCTCAGATCAAAGTAATAAGTATATAATGAATGATCTGTTTAAACTTTTTGCCTTTGCATTGATATTTATGATGGTATCATTCTATTTCGGCTTTAAATCAAAACGGTCATTTCTTCTTCCTATATCCGTTGTCCTGATTGGAACAATCTGGACCCTTGGCTTTATGGCCAGGTTAGGGTATCAGGTCAATATGATAAGCCTTACAATACCTCCGCTTGTTCTTACAATTGGAAGTTCGTACACAATACATGTGCTTAATCAGTATTACAGAGAATGTAAACACGGATCAGAGGACAAGAGCTGGATAATAGAAGCAACCTGCCACATAAATAAAACTATAATGCTGGCCTGCCTTACAACGGTTGTCGGCTTTCTAAGCCTCTTGTTTACTTCGCTGCCTCAAACAAGGGAGTTCGGTCTTTCAACCAGTTTCGGCATATCCTCTACAATGCTTCTTTCCATTTTCTTTCTTCCTGCTGTACTTTCCAAGATTGTCCCGCCTTCTATAGAACAGAAAGAAAATATAATTTCAGGGACATTTGCGGTTTTAATGAGAAAGCTTGGCCTTTTGGTGGTTAGATTCAAATACCTTATACTTGCTGTTTTCATAATTATTATAGCGCTATCTATATATGCTTATCCAAAGGTACCTGCTCAGGAAGATTATTTAGCGTATTTCCCGGAGGACGATGTTGTTGTAAATGAAACCAGCTATATCATCAGTAATATCGGCGGTTTTCAATCCCTGAATATAACCTTAACCGCTCCCGATAATGAGAAAAATTATTTTCTAAAGCCTGAGGTTCTTGGGAAAATATTTGAATTTGAACAGGAGATGATTAAAGATCCGGATGTTACATCAATATCATCAATTGCATTTTATATTGTAGAGCTTAATAATATAATGAATGGAAAGCGCGAAATCCCTGAGAGCAGGGCTCTTATAAATCTTTTGTCCAGATATCTAAAGCTTTTGAAAAATTCCGAAGGAACAAATGATATTATTGCTCAATTATCAAATCAGGATTTTTCTCAAATAACTATTACCTTAAAGGTTTTCAACAGTAGTAATAATCGTATTCTGGCTGAAGCGTCTCTTAAAAAGCTTGTTGATAGGGTTAATTTAAAAATAGAGGATAATCTTTCAGGGTTTAATGCCGAATTGTGGTCTCCAGATTTCAGATTTCTATATCTTTCTGAGCTCTTAAGCAGTGATCAGGAAAAAGCAACCCTTATTGCCGTCTTGTTTGTTTTTATTATTTCAGTATTAGCGTTCAAAAACCTTAAATACGGTCTGTTAACATTGATACCCTTAATATTCGGTTTGATGCTTAACTTTATTTTTATGGCTTTTATTCAGATCCCGTTAGATATGCTTACCTTGATGGTTACATCAATTGTAATAGGTGTCGGGGTAGATGATGCCATACACTATAATATCCATTTCAGAAAGAATTTTGATAAATTTAAAGATGCCGGCAAGGCCTTAGTGTATACCCATATGGAAGCAGGGCGGCCAATTATGCATACGACTGTTTCAATTGTCGGCGGGCTTGTGTTTCTTCTTTTTTCACACTTTTTAGGAATTGCGTATTTTGGTCTTTTGATTTGTTTTACATTGACGTTTACAATGCTGGGGACTCTATTACTGCTTCCGGCCTTTCTTGTTGTGGTATTTAGATCAAAAAAGGTATAAGATTTAGCTCTCCAAGTGTGCTATTAAATTAGTAACTGTCTCTGTATTTATTCCACATTGCGACCGCGAAATCTGTAGCAGTTTGGTAGTCTTCGGGATTCGCCTGCCATGGCGGAGAATATGAATTCATAATATTACATTCTTCACTCATGTCTTCGTCCATCCATCTGTCTACATAGTCGAAAAATGCGTCATGGTTCCACAATGCTTTTTTTCCCATTATCAATGCGGCAAGCATGTGAGCCACATAGGTCCTGCTGTTTATTCGCCGGTAAACCTCCCGTTTGAAGCCTCCGCCGTCGGGAATTGGGTTACCATCCGCCCATTCTGATGGATGCAGATGTTCGTGCTCATGCCCTCCGGCGTCCTGTCTCCATGCGGGAACCCTTCCTGTCTCAGTAACATATCCGGTCCAGAT
>PDWJ01007962.1_pt2 | contig 13962 bp, 8 predicted proteins | sample 1430881 | NCBI WGS metagenome assembly PDWJ01 (sample SAMN01162460, study PRJNA174530) | Oral metagenome, whole genome shotgun sequencing project. | biome: Marine environment; feature: Marine mammal; material: Swab sample of the gingival sulcus; isolation source: swab sample of gingival sulcus... | reverse complement strand
TGCCGCGGCCCGCTTCACCTTCTCCAACGCGGTCAACAGATCGATCCGTGCCGCCGCGGTCATTCCCCCGGTCGACAACCCACCCAGATCCTCCACCAACGCGGCGAGCCGGGCCAGGTCGACAACCCCACCCACGCCATTAGCACGCCCTTCCATGACACAATCATACATGCTTTCCTTACCGTCACCAATTGCCGCATAAAACCCGAATACCCCCGCACCGGTGATATGTCCACTTCAGTATAATTCACCTCAAACCGGACTATTCATGAGTCCAGCACTCGCGCGCGAAGTGGGCACGCCGGGCCGAATGACGGTCCGCGGATCCTGGCGGACGCTACGTCGCGTCGTCCCGGCAGCCTCCTCTTGCGTGTCACTCGTCTCGTCTGGATCGCCCCCTATGACGCCGTTAGGGGACGTATGGCGCCGTCGGGCCGCTATCCGCCACATCCAACGGTGCCGCGGCTGCCGGAGCGGGTGTCATGGCCGCTGGAACCGGGGCGGTGAACTGACCGGAGGATGCGCACCGATCGGCGGTGTTCGAAGTTCCAGGCCGGTTGGGGTCGTCGAGAGTGTCGAAGGAGAGTCGAAAGTGTCGAAGGAGAGTCGAAAGTGTCGAAGGAGAGTCGAAAGTGTTGAAGGAGAACGGTATCCAGCACAGGCGTGCAGCTGACACGCCAGCCCGGACGGCTCCGTTCCATGGACTTCATCCTGCATTGTTGCGGCAGTTCCGCGGACAGCGCCGGGACAGCCAATGTCTCGCCGGCCGCACGCCTGAGCGGCCGCAAGCTCTTCCCGCGAAGACCGAACAATCTTGAGCTGGCGTCACCGGTTCACGTCGCGTCGTAGGCTTGGCCCATCATGGACGCCAGACCGACGGCGAACCCGACTGGGCACGCGCCTTCCGAACCCGCGACCCCGGAGTCCGCGGTGCCCCCGGCAGTGCCGCAAGACAGCATGGTCGCCAGCCGGCACGAGGTGCAGGCAGGCGGTCGGACTCTGCACTACACCGCCACGACCGGGCGTATCGTGCTGCGGGAGGAAACCTACGAGGACGACGTCTTTGCGGGTGTCAAACCTAAGGCGCAGGTGTCGGTGACCTCTTATGTACTGGACCAGCCCACCGGGGCACCATCGCGTCCGGTCACTTTCGCCTTCAACGGTGGACCGGGGTCGAGCTCGGTTTGGTTGCACCTGGGTTTGCTCGGTCCCCGGCGCGTGCTGGCCGGCGATGCCGGTGCCTTGACCGCGCCGCCCGGTGCGCTGGTGGACAATGCCGAAACGCTGCTCACGGTCAGCGACCTGGTGTTCATCGATCCCGTCTCCACCGGCTACTCGCGCGCCGTGGAGGGCGAGAAGTCCAAGGGCTACCACGGTTACGCCGGGGACGTGGAATCCGTCGCGGAGGTCATCCGGCTGTGGATCACCCGCAACAACCGCTGGCTCAGTCCGAAGTTCCTGGCCGGGGAGTCCTATGGCACGTTGCGGGCAGCCGCCCTGAGCGACCACCTGCAAAGCCGGTACAGCATGTACCTCAACGGACTCATCCTCATCTCGAGTGTGCTGGATCTCGGCTCGATCGGTTTGTCGGACGGTGCCGAGGACCACGCGTACGTGAACTTCCTGCCCACCTACGCCGCGATCGCCTGGTACCACGGTAAACATGACGGAAGAACGCTGAACGATGTCCTTGCCGACGCGGAATCGTATTGCGAGCGGGACTACCCATGGGCCTTGTCTCGTGGCAACCGGCTGCCACCGGCGCAGCTGGCCGAGCACTGCGCTCGTGTCGGAGCTCTCATCGGCGTCGACCCGGACTGGGTCCGCGGGGCTGACCTGAGGGTAGAGCACCTACGGTTCTTCGCCGAGTTGCTGCGCGACCAGGGCCTTGTCGTCGGCCGGCTGGACTCTCGCTTCACCGGGCCAGCCGGCGCCGGCAACGCCGAGAGGCCGGACGCCGACCCCAGCCACGATGCGGTCGCCGGCCCGTTCGCGGCGGCATTCAACCACTACGTGCGCGACGAGCTGGGGTATGAATCGGACCTGCACTACGAGCAGATCTCTTCTCGCGTGCACCCGTGGAGCTTCCAAGAGTTCGAAGGCCGTGCGGTCAGCGTGGCCGACAGGCTCTCCAGGGCGATGCGGCAGAATCCGCACTTACGCATACAGGTGAGTTACGGCTGGTTCGACGGTGCCACCCCCTACTACGCGGCACGCCAAGTCTTGGCCCAGCTACGGGTGCCGGCCGAAGCGATGCAACGTGTCGAGCACCGCTACTACGACGCCGGTCACATGATGTACGTCCACCACGCCTCGCGCCTGGCCCAGTCCGCAGACCTCGCCGACTTCATCACCCGCTCGTGCGGGCCCACTGAGGATTGACGTGCTTGCCTTCCGGGCGGGTCTGCCGCCGACTGGCCCGGTGCTTGCCCTGGCGGCGTCGGACAGGCGGGCCTGGTCCGGTCCAGCGACGACCGAACATGACGGTAGCAACCACTGGTATTCGTCCTGCCGTGACTTCGACCAGCACCGGGGCGGTCAACCCGGCCACCAAGGCGCCGGCGAACAGCACCGCAGTCGACCCCACACCGAGACGTTCCAACACGATGCGAGCGCCGGCGGCGCCGAACACGTGCAAGAGATATACCCCGTAGGAGTACTTGCCCAGCCACCTCAACACAGGGTTGGCCAGCGCGTCGCGCAACCCGAAGAAAGCGCAGACCGAGCACATCCCGACCACCATGCCCAGTGCTTGACCGGGCACTCGTGGCAGGACGGTACCGGTATCGCGCACCCACATCTGTACCAGCATCGTCGCGGCCGCCCACACAGTCAGTAGCAGAACCGGGAGCGCGCCATCCGGCGCCCGCCCGGAGAAGCGGCGCAGCCCGAGCCCCAGCAGGAAAAACGGGAACAGCATACATGCCTGGTTCAGGCTGAACAGGTTGGCATGCGCCGGCAACTGCACGGCGAAATACGCAACCAGGCCAAGAGCGAACGCCGCACCCCACAGTGCCGGGCGGCTCAACAAGCCCCGCAGGTCCAGCATCGCGATGACGACGAAGATGAGGAACACGGATTGCAGGAACCACAGGTGCTCGTAGCCGAAGAACAGCAACCGGAGCAGGTCACCTCGGCCGGCATTCGCATTCGTGCCCGGGATCATCTTCTGCACTGCCATGAACAGCAGTCCGACCGCGACCATCGGCATCAGCAACCGTCTGCTCTTGGCGCGCAGGAACAGGGACAACTCGGATCGCGGGCCGAGCGGGCGCATCGCGTACACGTAGCCGGACAGGAAGGTGAAGAACGGCATGCGCACGTCGACGAGGACAAGGTATGCCTCGCGCAGGAAAGTGCCGTTCCCCGCCCCGAGGCCACGTTCCGGGGTATCGCCGATGACGTGCCCGGCGACCATCAGAACCAAAGCGAGCCCGCGCAGCGATTCGACGGACCAGTCTTTGCCCTCGGTCGGCTTGGCGGCCCGATGACGTGCACCGAGGGGCGCTAGCGTGCGCATCGTCAGTTGTGGCATCAATTGCCCCCCTCCACGGATCGGCAGCGACAACAAGCACGCCGTGACCGACACGAAACCCGCGCTCTACCCCCAGGTGAAAAGCCTAGGCAATACGCCGGACGGATGAAACCCCCTACGCAACCTGCCCCAGCAGATCTTGCTCCTTTTCGACCCCGCCGTCGGTCTTCGGCGTTATGGGGTATTTGTATAGCTTCTCGGGTCCGCCGGCGTCAACGTGTCGCCCCACCCTCCGGTGGCCGCGCCGGCGGGTAGAGTGCCGAACCGTGCACCTGAAGTCACTGACCATGAAGGGGTTCAAGTCCTTCGCCTCGGCCACCACGCTGGCGCTGGAACCTGGGATCACCTGCGTGGTCGGGCCGAACGGGACAGGCAAATCCAATGTGGTGGACGCACTGACCTGGGTGATGGGGGAACAAGGAGCCACCTCGCTGCGTGGCGGCAAGATGGAGGACGTCATCTTCGCCGGTACCGCCAGCCGGCCGCCGCTGGGACGGGCCGAGGTGGCGCTGACTATCGACAACACCGACGGGGCGCTGCCGATCGACTACACAGAGGTCACTATCTCCCGCACCATGTTCCGCTCCGGCGGTTCGGAGTACGCGATCAACGGGCAGACCGCGAGGTTGCTGGATGTTCAGGAACTGCTGTCGGACTCCGGGCTCGGCCGGGAGATGCACGTCATCGTGGGTCAAGGCCAACTCGACTCGGTGCTGCGAGCCACCCCACTGGAACGCCGTGGCTTCATCGAGGAAGCCGCTGGAGTGCTCAAACACCGCAAACGCAAGGAGAAGGCGGTCCGCAAACTGGACGCCATGCAGGCCAACCTCACTCGGCTGGAGGACCTCACCGCCGAGATCCGCCGACAGCTCGGCCCGCTGGCCCGCCAAGCCGAGACCGCCCGCCGGGCCGCCGTCATCCAGGCCGAGGTCCGCGACGCCAAGGCCCGGCTGTTGGCCGACGACCTTGTTCAGCTGACCGCCACCCTCGAGGCCGAGATCGCCGACGAATCGGCGTTGCTGGCCCGCAAGGCCGAGGTGGAAGCCGAACTGGCCACCGTGCGCACGGCACTGGCCGCCGCCGAAGCCGACCATCAGGACAGCCGGGCTGAGCTCAAGACCGCCCAGGACTTGCACTACGGGTTCGCTCGCGTGCAGGAACGGCTGCGGGGCGTTGCCTCGCTGGCCCGGGACCGGCAACGGCTGCTTGGTTCCTCGGCTCAGGAGGCTTCGAGCACCGGGCCCGATCCGCAGGACCTGCGCGAGCAAGCCGAGCGGGTGCGCGCCGAAGAAACAGAACTGGCCACCACGGTCACCGCCGCTCGGGAAGCCCTGCACGCCGCCGTCGGCTCTCGCGGCGACGCAGAGGCAGCGCTCGCCGACGAAGACAAGCGGCTGACCGCCCTGGCCCGCGCCGCCGCAGACCGGCGCGAGGGCCTGGCCCGGCTCAGTGGCCAGGTCAGTGCCGCCCAGTCCAGGGTGGACGCCGCCGAGGCGGAGATCGGACGGCTGGCAGAGGCACGAGCCGAGGCTGCGCAGCGGGCCGAGTCCGCCACCACCGAGTTCCGGGCGCTGGAATCCCAGGTTGCCGGGGTCGAGGCGGGCGAAGAAGGACTCGACGCCGAACACGATGCGGCACAGGCCGACGCCGAGCAGGCCCAGCGCGCGGTCGATACGCTGAACGAGCAACTGCAGTCGGCCGAGACCGATAGGGCCACCTGGACGGCCAGGCGGGAGGCATTGGCCCTGGGCCTGTCGCACACCGACGGCACCCAGGCGCTCCTGGCCGCGGAAGACCTCCCGGGGGTGCTCGGCTCGTTGGCCGCGTTGCTGCAGGTGCGGCCGGGGTACGAGGAAGCCGTCGCAGCCGCGCTGGGGCAGGCTTCCGACGCGGTGGCCACCGCTGACCCCGGATCCGCCGTCGACGCACTGCGCCGGCTGAAGGACACCGACGCCGGCCGCGCCCACCTGGTCATCGGTGGCGGCTCGATCACCGCCCAGCCACCGGCCGGCCTGCCCGGCGGGGCCGAGGCATGCCTGCATGTGCTGCAAGCTCCTGAGCGGCTACGTCCGGTGCTGGCGGATCTGCTGGCCGATGTCGTCGTTGTCGACGGCCTCGACCTGGCCCAGCGGGTGGTCACGGCACGCCCGGAACTGACCGCCGTCACTCGTGACGGTGACCTGCTCAGCGTGCGCCGGGCGCACGGCGGCTCGGGCAACGCTCCCAGCGTCATCCAGGTGCAGGCCGCGGTCGACGAGGCGAAGGGCAAGGCACAGCAGGCGGCGCATCGCGCCGAGCAGGCCCGGTTCGCCCTGTCCGCCGCTTCCACCAGGCTGGCCGACGCCACCGAGCGGGTCGAGGCAGCGTTGGAACGGTTGCACGCATCCGACGCCGAACATGCTGCGGTCGCCGAGCAGCTCGGCCGTCTGGGCAGCGCCGCCCGGTCGGCCAACGCCGAGGTGGGCCGGCTGGGTCAGCGCATCGACACGGTCCGTGCGCAACTACAGGTCGACCGCACCAAAGTGAGCGAGCTGACCGACCGGCTGACCGCGGCCCAAGGTGCCGGCAAGGAGGAAGACGCCGAACCCGACACCGCGGTTCGCAGCGAGCTGGCCGAGCGTGCCACCGCCGCGCGCACCAGGGAAACCGAGGCCCGGCTCGCGCTCCGCACCGCGGAGGAGCGCTTGCGCGGCATCAGAGGCCGTGCCGAGTCGCTGGAGGGGGCCGCCCGGCGTGAGGAAGAGGCCCGGGAGGTTGCGGCCCGCCGGGCCGCCCGCCGGGCCGAGCAGTCCGTGGTCGCCGGGCAGGTCCTGGCCGACGCGGAGCAGGCCCTCACCGCGGTGGCCAGCAGGCTGCACCTGGCCGCCGACCGGCTGGCCGCCGTGGAGGCCCACCGCAGCGACCAGGAGACCCGCATCACCGGTGCCCGCGACCGTATCGACGCGTTGGGCAACGAACTGGCCGGCCTGACCGACACGGTGCACCGGGACGAGGTCGCCCGCGCCCAGCAGCGGCTGCGGATCGAACAGTTGGAGAACAAAGCCATCGAAGAGCTGGGGTTGCAGCCCAGCGTGCTGATGGACGAGTTCGGACCGCACCAGCCGGTCCCACCGCCGCCGCCCGCGCCGGGCACCGAAGAGCCGGAACCACCGCCGACGGCGATCCCGTTCGTTCGCGAAGAGCAGGAGAAGCGTGCGCGACGCGCCGGGCGGGCACTGAACCAGCTGGGCAAGGTCAACCCGCTGGCGCTGGAAGAGTACGCCGCCCTGGAAGAGCGCAGCCAGTTCCTCAACACCCAGCTGGAGGATCTGCAACGCACCCGCACGGACCTGCTCGGCATCATCACCGAGGTGGATTCCCGGGTGGAGCAGGTTTTCACGCAAGCATTCCACGACACCGCACGGGAGTTCGAGGGTGTCTTCTCCCGGCTGTTCCCAGGGGGCGAGGGGCACCTTGAGCTGACCGACCCCACCGACATGCTCACCACCGGCATCGAGGTGCATGCCCGGCCCGCCGGCAAGAAGGTCAAGCGGCTGTCGCTGTTGTCCGGCGGGGAACGTTCGTTGACCGCGGTCGCGCTGATGGTGGCGATCTTCCGCGCCCGGCCCTCGCCGTTCTACGTGCTGGACGAGGTCGAGGCCGCTCTGGACGACGTCAACCTCGGCCGGCTCATCGACATCATGGAGGAGCTGCGTGACTCCTCCCAGCTGATCGTCGTGACTCACCAGAAACGGACGATGCAGATCGCCGATGCGTTGTACGGCGTGACGATGCGCGGCGACGGGGTCAGCGCCGTCATCAGCCAACGCATCCGGGAAACCGTCGACGCTTGAGGCGACCGGTTTCCGCGTGGCCGGTGCGCCGGCCAACGCCTGGCCGTTGACGTGGGTGGGTCACGGCGACGCTCACGTGTTGTGCGCATACGGATACCGCGAGCCGTGTTGGATATTCGCCGCTGGTGAGGCACCGTGGGATACGTGTGGATTCTTATTCTGGGGATGATCATCGCGGTACTGGTGGCTGTCGCGGTGATCCTGTTGGTCGCTTCTCCGTCCTTCCGGGACGGCGACCCCCTGTTCACCGCTGAAGGTGAACAACGCGTCGAACAGTTGCGGGCCAAGGCGAACTCCGCCGCTTCCAAGGCCGGAAGCGCCTCCCGGGGCAGTGCGGCGAAGGCCCGCGCGGCGCTCGCCAAGGGTGAGGAACGGGCAAGGGCCCGGTTGCACCGCACGGAGGATGCTCCGGCCGACGCAACCGGAGGCGCCTCGGCCGGGGAGGGTGACGAACAGCCGCCTGCCGGGAACATCGACGGGTTCGAGTCCGACGAGTGGGCGCAAGACCAGTGGCGGGACACCCGGCCGACGAAGAGTTGCCGGAAACGGAGTCGCCGGCTGAGGAGCTGCCCGACGACGCACGGGCTTCGGCCGCCGAACGGCACAACGAGGACCGAGGCGGACGCACTGGACCCGGCCGCGTGGTTCCCGTGGTGATCTCACAGGGTAGCCACGGGCACCCGGCTCGCCCCGTTCAGGCGACCGAGGAGGTCGTCGACCTGCGCCCCATCGACCCTGCCGGATCGGCCGGCGCGGAACAAGCGGCGGACCGTGGCCAGGCCACATCTGCGGATTCCGGGGACGAGGCCGGTCCGGCCGGGCGCCTGCGTGAGCGGCCCGGTATGCTGACCCGGCTCAACAACTCGCTGGAGCACGCCGCCGCTGACACGGCACGAGCGCGGGCCCGGCACGGCCGCTGACCGCAACCCTGATCGCTTTTCCGTTCACCCACGTGCGTCTGAAAGACTTCCCCCGATGAACATCGCGTCCGACACCCTTGGCTTGATTCTGGTCATCTCGCTGGTCCTGCTCGCAGGGGCAGCCGCAGGCATCGTCGCGCTGCTGCGCGGTCGCGGCGGCGAATACACCGAGGAACTGGACGAACGAGCCGCCGGTGCCGGCACCGCGGTGCCGGAGACCGACCGAGACGAGGAGCCATCCGCCGCCGGGCCGGCCACCGCCACCGCCACGCTGCCCCCCGGTGACCTCGCCGAGGGAGACTCCGCCACGGCCGAAGGTTCGACGGATCTCCTCGACCGCGAACTGCCCGAGATCACCCTTCCCGAGGTCGAGACCCCCGCCCCGGCGCTGGGGCGGCTCGCCCGGCTGCGGGCCAGGCTGTCGCGTTCCAACAACGCCATCGGCCAAGCGCTGTTCCAGTTGCTCAGCCGCGACACCATCGACGAGGCCACCTGGGAGGAAGTGGAAGACACCCTGCTGCTGGCCGACCTCGGGATGGAACCCACGACCGAACTGGTCGACCGGCTACGGGAGCGGGTCAAGGTGCTGGGAACCCGGGACCCGGAGCAGGTCCGGACGATGCTGCGCGACGAGTTGCTGCAGTTCGTCGGCCCGGACATGGACCGTTCGCTGGCCACCGCGCGGGTCGACTCGCGGCCGGCCGTGGTGCTCATGGTCGGCGTCAACGGTACCGGCAAGACCACTACCGTCGGGAAGCTGGCCCGGATGCTGGTCGCGCAGGACAAGGACATCGTCCTCGGGGCGGCTGACACGTTCCGCGCCGCCGCCGCAGAACAGCTGACCACTTGGGGCGACCGGGTGGGAGTGCCCACTATCCGTTCGGAGAAGGAGGGCGGCGATCCCGCCGCCGTCGCCTTCGATGCTGTCAAGGCGGGCATCGAGGCCGAAGCCGACGTCGTGCTGGTCGACACCGCCGGCCGGCTGCAGAACAAGGCCAACCTGATGGACGAACTCGGCAAGGTCAAGCGCGTGGTGGAAAAGCACGGACCGGTCGATGAAGTGCTGCTCGTCCTGGACGCCACGACCGGGCAGAACGGAATGCGCCAAGCCAAGGTGTTCGCCGAAGTCGTCGACATCACCGGCATTGTGTTGTCCAAGCTGGACGGCACAGCCAAGGGCGGCATCGTGGTGGCGGTCCAACGCGAACTCGGTGTCCCGGTCAAGCTGGTCGGCCTCGGCGAAGGTGCCGACGACTTGGCCTTCTTCGAACCCGAGGTCTTTGTCGACGCGTTGCTCAACTGACGCGTTGCTCAACTGAACTGCCCACGGCAAGGCTGGCGGTCCCCGGTGGTCCACCGCCACGATGGGTACACGGGTTCACCCCGGGGTTGCGCCGGCCGGGTACGGACCCGTTCCGCGGCGATGCGCCCGTCCTGCCACCGTATGGTGGCGAATGTCCGATATTTCTTGTCCGTTTCGCCCTGTTTTATGTCGACTACTGGTGATGAGTAGCGTTCTGTCACATCATGTCCCGCTCATCAAGGGGCGTGGTGGTGGTTCCCGACCCCGAGAGCGTGACTCGCTCCGATTCCCGCGCCACACCGAAAACCTTCACCAAGACGCTGACCGTCTGCGCGGCCACCGCCGCGATGGCTGCCGGGCTGGTTGCCGTTCCCGGTACCACGGCCGAGGCCGCAACCCCGTGGACCTCCTACGTCGTGGCAGGGCACAAGAACCTGCGCGACCACGAAGGCCGGATCTGGTATGCCAAGCCGAGCCGGTTCACCGGAGCCAAGTTCACCCGGACCCGCAACGCCATCGCCGGCACCACCAGCGACCGCATCTTCCAGCAGGCCGCCTACGGCATGCGGGAGTACGTCATGGCGGTGCCGCGTAAGGGCACCTACAAGGTCACCCTTTACACCACCGAGAACTACTTCCGCAGCAACTGGCGGCGGATGTTCGCGGTCGGCGCCGAGGGCCGGCGACTGGTGGACAACATCGACATCCACCGGTACTCCGGCGGCGCCAACAAGGCGTACCGCATCAACTTCTCGGTCACCGTGACCGACGGCAAGCTCAACATCGGCTTCAAGAATCTGCGCAACTACGCGCGGGTGTCCGCGATCCGGGTCATCGGACCGCCACTGTCCACTCCGGCCAGGCCGGCCAAGACCGGACCCCAGCCCATCAAGTTCGCCGCCAACAACGTGTGGACCCAGCGGGTCGGCGGCGCCCCGGTGGATCCGCGGTCCGCGGCGGTGATGGGGAATCTGGCCCACCAAGTGCGGTCCAAGTGGAACGGGGTGGCGGCGTTCAACGTCTCCAAGTACAACGTGGCCTACTACCGGGTGCCCAGGGGAACCCGGCGTCAGACGGTCGCCTTCCACGACTGCCAGGGCAAGGGATACACCCCCGCCGGGCTGTTCAACGGCGCGAAGCACTTCGTCAATGTGCCGATCCCGGCGAATGCCGCGCCGGCGGCCGGAGACGACTCGCAGATGTCCATCTACGACCCGTCCACCGACCAGGTCTGGGAGTTCTGGGCCATGAGCCGTAACGGGCGCGGCTGGAAAGCCTGCTGGGGTGGGCGTATCGACAACGCGTCGAAGAACCGCGGCTACTTCCCCGGCCACTACGGCTCCACCGCTACCGGCCTGGTCAACGCCGCCGGCATGGTCAGCGTCGAGGACATCAAGCGTGGCCGCATCGACCACGCGCTGTACCTGATCGTGGCCGAGCCGAAAGCAGGCTCCTACAGTTGGCCGGCGAGCCGCACCGACGGCTGGTCCACCAACCCGAACGCGGTGGAGGAAGGACGCAGGCTGCGGTTGGACCCCCGCGTGAACGTGGACGCGCTGCCGTTGACCCGGACCGGCAAGATCGTCGCCAAGGCGGCCCAGGAGTACGGCTTCATCGTCGCCGACAAGGCCGGAGCGGTCGGTGTGGTCACCGAGAGCGGTCACTCCTATGCAGCCACACACGGTGGCTCCGACCCATGGCCCGCACTGCTGGGCGGCACCCCTGAGTACGAGCAACTGCGCAACTTCCCCTGGCACAAGATGCAGATGATGCCCAAGAACTGGGGAAGGTAGGCGTCTGCCGCCCGTACCCGTGCCGCGCTGGCGACAGGTCGGCCGGTAAGCCCGTCCAGCGGCAGATATCCTAGGTAAGGGCATGTGTGCCCACCGGTGATGCGTTCACCCGTTCGGACCTATCGTCGTCGCGAGGGATGCCTGTGTTCTCGACCCTGTCTGATCGCCTGACCGCCACGTTCAAGAACCTGCGGGGCAAGGGGGCGCTGTCCGAGGCCGACGTCGACGCCACCGTCCGGGAGATCCGCCGCGCGTTGCTGGACGCGGACGTCGCGCTGCCCGTGGTGCGGGAGTTCACCGGGCACGTGCGGGAACGGGCCCTGTCCGCGGAGGTCAACGCCGCGCTGAACCCTGCCCAGCAGGTCGTCAAGATCGTCAACGAGCAGCTCATCGAGATCCTCGGCGGCCAAACCCGGCGACTGCAGTTCGCCAAGACCCCGCCGACCGTCATCATGCTGGCCGGCCTGCAGGGTTCCGGTAAGACCACCCTGGCCGGGAAACTCGGCCTGTGGCTGCGCCGGCAGGGGCACTCACCGTTGTTGGTGGCCGCCGACCTACAACGCCCGAACGCGGTCAATCAGCTGCAGGTAGTGGGCGAACGGGCCGGGGTCAGCGTGTTCGCTCCGGAACCAGGCAACGGTGTCGGTGATCCGGTGGCGGTGGCCCGCAACGGCGTCCAGCACGCCCGGTCGGTGAACTACGACATCGTGATCGTCGATACCGCCGGCCGGTTGGGCATCGACGCGGAGATGATGCAGCAGGCCGCGGACATTCGCGCCGCCGTCCTGCCCGACGAGGTGCTGTTCGTCGTGGACGCGATGATCGGCCAGGACGCCGTGACCACCGCGGAGGCGTTCGCCGACGGGGTCGACTTCACCGGCGTCGTGCTGTCCAAACTCGATGGCGACGCCCGCGGCGGTGCCGCGCTGTCGGTGGCATCGGTCACCGGCCGCCCGGTCATGTTCGCCAGCATCGGTGAGGCGTTGGGCGACTTCGAGCAGTTCCACCCCGATCGGATGGCCTCCCGCATCCTCGACATGGGTGACGTGCTCACCCTGATCGAGCAGGCCGAGCAGGCGTTTACCGCCGAGCAGTCCGAGGAGATGGCCCGTAAGTTCGGCGCCGGGGAGGATTTCACCCTGGCCGACTTCCTCACCCAGATGCAGAGCCTGCGCAAGATGGGCCCGATGAAGAAGATGCTCGGCATGTTGCCGGGCATGGGGCAGCTACGTGAGCAGCTGGAGGAATTCGACGAGCGCGAGGTCGACCGCATCGAGGCGATGATCACCTCGATGACCCCGCAGGAACGTCACCAGCCCAGGATTCTCAACGGGTCCCGGCGGGCCCGCATCGCCAAAGGCTCCGGAACCACCGTCACCGAGGTCAACCAGCTGCTGGAGCGCTTCGGCGAGGCACAGAAGATGATGCGGCAGATGCGTTCGGCGATGGGCAAGGGCGGGTTGCCCGCGATGCCCGGCCAGCCGGGTGCCGGGATGCCCGGTGGCGGCAAGAAGTCACGGGGCAAGACCCAGGCCAAGCGCAAAGTCAAGGGCAAGTCCGGGAATCCGGCCAAGCGGGCTGCCCAAGAGCGGGCCGCCCGGGAGAAGGCCGAGCAGCGGGCCACTGCCGGGTCGGCGTTCGGGCTGGGCGCTGACGGAGGTGGTCTGGATCCCTCTCAGCTGGATCCGGCCGCCCTGGAGCAACTGCAACAGAACCTGCCTGCCGGGTTCGACAAGTACCTCGGGCGCTAGCCCGCGCGCCGGGCGCTAACTGGGCGATCCGCCCAACAGCTCGATCACCAGCCCACGGAAGCCTTCCCGCGCACCGGCTGACGGTGGGGGCAATCCACTTCCGTGGATGAGCTGCAGGTGGCCCAGGTAGGCGGTGTAGGCGACCCGGGCCCGCGCATCGGCCTCGTCGTACCGCGCCCCGAGCTGCTGGGCGAGGCGGCGTAGGTAGTCGATCCGGGTCGTGTGTACCCGGCGAACCACCGGGCCGATGCGGGGGTGTGTGGTGGCCGAGAGCATCGCCCACTCCGCCGCGTCGTGATCGGCGATGTCCAGCACACGTTCGATCAGCTGCCGCGGTCGCTGTCCGGGCGCGTAGCTATCGATCTCAGCCATCACCTGGGCGGTGGCTCGCTCCTCCCAGTACGCCACAACGGCATCGATGAGGTCGGTCAATCCGTCGAAGTGCCAGTAGAACCCGCCCTTGGTGGTGCCCATCTGCCGGGCTAGCGGCTGCACGGCCAGATGATCGAACCCGACTCGGGTGCCTAGGCGGATAGCGGCGTCGATCCAGTCGGTTCGGCTGCGCCTGATTCGTTCTGGCATCGACTGGCAGCTTAACGTACGGTGCCGTATGGTGCTTCCATACGTAAGCGTATGGAAGGTGGCGTCATGGGGTGGACGACGAAGACGGCCGACGGGCTGCGCAACGTACATGCGCGCACCATGCCCGGGTCGCGGGATCAGGCCCGCGCACTGCTGAGCACCCTGGCCGGCGAGCACGACAGGGTGTGGCCCGCCCGGCCGTGGCCGCCACTGCGGCTGGACAAGGGGTTGCACCCCGGCAGCTA
>PDWJ01003826.1_pt1 | contig 13963 bp, 11 predicted proteins | sample 1430881 | NCBI WGS metagenome assembly PDWJ01 (sample SAMN01162460, study PRJNA174530) | Oral metagenome, whole genome shotgun sequencing project. | biome: Marine environment; feature: Marine mammal; material: Swab sample of the gingival sulcus; isolation source: swab sample of gingival sulcus... | reverse complement strand
GTAGTTACCGTCAAACCAAATAGGACCTTCTTCTTCAAAGGCAAGGATATGAGTAGCGATACGGTCTAAGAACCAACGGTCATGCGACACACACATTACTGTACCAGGGAAGACTTGAATCGCATCTTCTAACGCACGTAAGGTTTCAACGTCCAAATCGTTTGATGGTTCATCGAGCAAGATAACATTTGCTCCTTGTTTAAGCGTTTTTGCAAGTTGCAAACGGTTACGCTCACCACCTGACAACTGACCGACGTGTTTTTGTTGGTCTTGCCCTTTAAAGTTAAAACGCCCAATATAAGCACGGCTAGAGGTTTCATAATCACCAATGGTAATCATATCTAAGCCATCAGAAACTTCTTCCCAAACCGTCTTTTTATCATCAAGGTTATCACGCACCTGTCCAACGTAAGCAACTTTGACGCTTTCGCCCAATTCCACCGTACCTGTATCAGGGGTGTCTTTGCCTGTAATCATGTTAAACAGGGTGGTTTTACCTGCACCATTCGGACCAATGATACCAACGATAGCGGCCGGTGGTACGGTAAAGGATAGGTTTTCGTATAGCAAGCGGTCATCAAAGGATTTTGAGATATTATTGACTTCAATGACTTTGTTACCTAAACGTGGACCTGGTGGAATGTAAATTTCAGCAGTTTCGTTACGTTGTTGGAACTCTTTTGAGTTAAGTTCCTCAAAGCGTTGCATACGAGATTTTGATTTGGCTTGCTGACCTTTTTGGTTTTTACGCACCCACTCAAGTTCTTTTTTCAAGGCTTTGGCAAAAGACTCTTCTTGCTTTTGTTGTTCTTCAAGACGTTTGTCTTTTTGCACGAGCCATTCGGTATAATTGCCCTCGTAAGGATAGCCATGACCACGGTCAAGCTCCAAAATCCATTCCGCCACGTTGTCAAGGAAGTATCTATCGTGGGTAATAGCAACGATGGTACCACTATAATCATGCAAGAAATGCTCAAGCCAAGCGACAGATTCCGCATCTAAGTGGTTAGTCGGTTCGTCAAGTAATAGCATATCAGGCTTAGATAGAAGCAGGCGACAAAGAGCAACACGACGTTTTTCACCCCCTGAAAGTTTGCTAACATCAGCATCCCAAGGTGGCAAACGTAGGGCATCAGCCGCCTTTTCAAGTTGGGTGTTTAGGTTATGAGCATCCCATGCTTGAATGATGTCTTCCATTTTGCCTTGCTCGTCGGCAAGTTTATCAAAATCAGCATCAGGGAGGGCATATTCAGCATAGATTTCATTAAGACGGTCAAGAGCGTCCAATGCCTCACGCACGCCATCTTCGACATTGCCACGCACGTCTTTGGCTGGGTCAAGTTGTGGTTCTTGCTCTAGGTAGCCGACTTTAATGCCTGCTTGTGGACGAGCCTCACCACTAAATTCGGTATCGACCCCTGCCATGATTTTTAGCAAAGTTGATTTACCCGCACCGTTAAGACCGAGTACACCAATCTTCGCCCCAGGGAAGAAGGATAGGTTAATATTTTTAAGGATTTCACGCTTAGGTGGAACAATTTTAGACACATTGTTCATGGTGTAGATATATTGAGCCATAATTTCACTTTATTCAATAGTTAAGGTTTGCAATTACAGAATGGATTTAAATGCCGTCTATTATCGCATTATGTAAGGAGAGGGGCAAGTTTTTTGCTGATTATAAACTCGATATTGCTTATAACAGAATACCATAGTTTTATTATTCAATATGACAAACCATCTGATAAGCAACCAATATCTTATCTTTTTGCCTATTTTCAAGCACACTTTCTTCGTAGATTTCTTTTTGTATTGCAAATTCATTATGTTGATAAAAATCTTTCGCTGTAATGGTTGATTCAGCTATTAAACCATTTATACCTTGTTTAACCAGCTCATTTTTGGCTGTTAAAAGTAACTGCTTACCAATGCCCTGCCCTTGATACTTTGGTAGCACATAATTTAATAAAATTTCTGAATAATGATTCTCTTGTTTTGGTAGCGATGCCATAAAAAAACCAACAACATCATTATTATGTTTATAGACAAGCGAATAATTTGCTGTTATCCACGCCACAAGGTTTTCTACAGTCTTATTAGCAAGCCATTGATTAATTATATTTTGGTCATTATGATGATCTAAGATACATGATCGAATACTTTCGCTGATAACCTCAACAATTTGCTCAACCTCTTGCAAATTTGATGCGTCTGCATGGCTTATACTATTTGATTGCATATTATAAAGTATCCTGTTAAGTTCCTTAATCAACTAGCCAGTCCTATTTATAAATGTTTAATTTTATGGTGTTTACTTCAACCAACATCTAATCAAAAACCAATCCCTACCCCTTCAAATCCTGCAAAGGCTGAGACAATTGACTAGGACTTTTCGGCACAACCCCTTTATACATCGCCAAAATCTTTGGCAAATCAGCCTCAAAATCACCTGTTGGATAAAACACATTCATAAAGCGGACTTCTTTGGTTTTATAATCCATCGCTACTGGTACAATCGGTACGCCTGCACCCACTGCTAGATAATAAAAGCCTGATCGCCACTCTTTAGTGTATTTTCTTGTGCCTTCTGGAGCCAGCCCTAAAAACAATGGCTTGCCTTTCTTAAACTCATCAATACTCGCCTGTAACACCGTACCTTTTGCCTTTCTATCAATAGGAATAATCCCCGACCATCGCATAAACTTAGCCATAATAGGGTTTTTAAACAGGCTTTTTTTACCCATGATGTTGATGTTACAGTCTAGTGCTAATATGCTTGGAATCGCATAAAGACCATCAATATTAGAGGTATGAGGAACCGCAAGAAACACAGCTTGTGGAATATCAGGAATATCTCCGATGACCTTCCAGCCCAAAGCTTTCATAAATATGTTAGCCAAAGGCGGAATGATAACGCCCCCTCGCTTTGGTACTTTATCGCCCAAGTCGCTACGTTTCAATAATTTATTTTTATAAGGTAAAGTGGCAGTTTGTATATCAGTATTATCCATGAAAAGACCCTCATTAAGTGTACAAATGTATTGTACACTTAATGAGGATCTTTTTGTAGTGCCTTATTAAAATATATTTTAGGGCATGTTGAAGACCTATCAATCGAAACTGACTCTATTAAACCGACACAGTGACCGTTTTCGTAGCCTCTTTCATGGACTGAACAAATTCCGCCAGTTTATCAAGTGTTGCTTGATGGTCATCTAGGTTCTCTTCTATGATGCGTACAATCGCAGAACCAGATATCGCCCCTGCACAACCATTGGCAAGTGCTACTTTGACCTGTTCAGGATTTGCGATACCAAAGCCTTGGATAATTGGTGCCGCATTGTGCTCTTTAAGCTGTTCGACTAGAGTATCAAGATTGCTTGCGGACTGTTGATTGTCTGCTGAGGTCACCCCTGCCCTAGAAACGAGGTAAGTATAACCTTGGGTAAGTGTGGCAACTTGTTCGATGGTCTGCTTATCAGCATTTGGTGGACAAATAAGCACAGGTTGTACACCATGATTACTGGCAGAGAGACAATAAGGGGCACATTCTCGGATTGGTACATCAGCGACCAACACCGCATCGACCCCAACATCTGCACACTGTTGATAAAAGCCGTCTAAAGTCTGTGCATAGATAAGATTGGCACACAGCAATAAGCTAATGGGAATATTAGGGTATTTTTCTCGCACTCGCGCGAGTAGCTCAAAGCTTGCCTGCGTGCTATAACCTGCTCCTAACGTATTGTTGGGGCTGTTTAAAAAGTTTAATGCTCTTTGATTAGCAGCTTGAATCACTTCACCATCAAGCAGTGGATCAGAAAATGGAAAACCAAGTTCCAAAGCATCTGCCCCACTCTCGACAAGCGTACAGATAATGTCAAATGACTTGTCAAAATCAGGATCACAAAGGGTCACAAAAGGCATAAATGCCCCTTGCTGTTGCTCAGACTGCTGTTTAGCGAGCGTCTCAAATAAACAGTCAAAACGAGTTTGTACTTTTGGTAAAGTTTCTTCTAGGGTAGTACTGGCGGAAATATCGGCATTCATAAAATGTTCTCTTATCGTTTTATAGATACGCCAATCTCAACTTTACTAACTCATTATGCCCCTCCCCCAACCCCTCCCAAAGGGAGGGGAGCTCCTCCCCCTTTGGGGGAGGCTGGGTGGGGGAGAGTTGAGATTGGCGTACTTGATATATTGCTTGCAAGCATTCTAGCATAAACCCCAAACCTTAACAAATCAGCAGTTTATTAAACCAGCTACAGCAAACTTTCCATTTGTTGTTCACTTTCAAATACCAATGGCAGTTGCTCTTTTTGTCGTTGTCTCATGGCTTCAAGGCGTTTTCTGCGACCAACGATTAGACGGATGACCTCTCGACGTTGCTCGTTGGTCATTTCAAACCACAGTTGTCTTTCTTTACGACTCCGCAAACAGCCAAAACAATAGCCTTTTTTATTACTTTGGCACACGCCGACACAAGGAGATTCAATAGGGAAAAGTTCGATTTGTTCATTCATAACGTTTTCATCACCTCCCTTTTCTGTTTGTCAAAGCCTTGTTCATAAGAGCCTTGTTCATAAAAGCCTTAGTCTTGGCAGAACTGCGATAGTCTGTCAAGGTTTCTACCACCATATCCAAGGTTTCATTATCACCCTCACTGGCAACTTTCCGCATAAGTTTTGATGGGGAATGAATCAAGGTTTGTGTTAACTTTCTCGTTAACTCGCTCATCACGACTTCCACCACTTCCTCGTTGTCTTTCATGCTATCTTTTAGTTGTATTAGTTGTAATTGAGCAAGTGCCTCGGCAAGCAATCTATCTGCCTGTGCCATCGCCAGCTCTCGATATGCTTGAATATCGCCACCAACTTGTTTGACTTGAAACCGTCGTTCAATCTCTACCACCAAATGGCTAACCAACAACTCCGCATCGACGGCCGCCTGCCTACGTTGTTCTAAATTACCCTCAATAACGTGTTGTAAATCGTCTATAGAATATAGATAGACTTCATCTAATTGCCCCACTTTTTCTTCAATATCTCTTGGTACTGCTAAATCAACCATTAGCATGGAGCGGTAACGACGTTTTTTTATCGCCTGTTTGGTTGTTTTAAAGTCAATCAACGCTTGCATACTACCACTACAACTGCTAACAATATCGGCATTTGGCAAGCATTCTGCTAGCTCGCTTAGTGCTTTGACTTCAATTTGACAAGTTGGACTAATCTTGCGTAGCTCATCGGCTAACTGCTGTGCTCGCTGTTGATTACGATTACAAATCATCACCTGCCCAATACCCATGCCGACAATATGGCTAGAAACCAAGCGATTCATCTCACCGGATGCCACCACGAGCAGGCAACACTCTGCCACATTATCAAAAATCTGAGTCGCCAACTTTGCGGTGGCAAAACCCAAGGTCACCGCTTGTGAGCCAACTTGCGTATCGTGGCGGACTTGCTTTGCCGAGGTAAATACTTGGTCAACCACCCAGCTTAGTTTATTACTCATGCCATCATGTTGCACCGACTTATTTACCGCTTGCTTGATTTGTCCCAAAATTTGTGGTTCACCCAAAATCATCGAATCCAAACCAGATGCCACTCGTATCCAATGAGTGATGGCTTGATTATCCCTATGAATATACAGATAAGGCTCAAGCTCCTCAAGGGAAATGGACTTATAATCAGCTAGCCAAGCTTTTATCTGTTCTGATGCCATCGTCATCAATACTTCTGGGCTGTTGTGATGGTTTAGATGATGACTGGCATGATGGCTAGCTTGATGATTGGCTTGATGGGCAAGGTTATCAGCAACAAGGGCATAAATTTCCGTGCGATTACAGGTGGATAGAATGACACAACCATCTGTGTATTGTTTCAGTTGAGCAAAAGCGATGGGCAATTCGGCATCAGAAAACGCCAACTGCTCACGCAAAGCAATCGGTGCTGTTTTATGATTAATGCCGATAACCAATAACTTCATTTAACTACTTATTATTCGTCTGTTTATACAGTTGTGTAGTCACTGGTTTATCTCTCAAATGACTACAAAATAAAACTTGCCATTGTATCATTATTTTAAAATTTATCCTAAAAGTTATTGTTTTGAGTAATATTAATAAATAAAATCATTGTCGTGTACAAAGCATAAAAATATCAAACCTCTTGTTAGTGGAATGTTTATATAATGGATGATACAATTAGAAAAGCTGTAAATAGACCGATAAATAGACGGCAAAGACTTCTATCAATGAGGTAACAATGAGCTAGGCATTAACAAGAAATTAAGTTAGGCACCAGTGGGGCAAACTATGAATCAAAAAACTTCCATCTTATTAATAAGACAGTTGTTAATAAAACAGTCATCAGTAAGGCAGTTATCAATGCGGTTATCAACGAGATTATTACCAATGGCTTTAACATCTGCATTAACTATGAGCTTGCCCAGCCATGCCCATGCCAATATTTTCGACCCCATTTTAAAAGTCTTATTACCATTTTATGATGGTGACACTCCAGACCAATCAGAGAATGATAACAACAGCACTAATGGTACTAACCCTAATGACTCTAGCTCTAATAACATTGATTCTAACAACAGCGATAATCAAGACCCATCAGACCTAACAACCGATAACAGCTTCACCCAATTGTCCTCAGCTCAATTAAGCAAAATCCAAGCCGAAGAAGACCAGCTCCAAATAAATAACTCAAACCCCGAACCCAACCTATACAGCTTATTGCAAGCAGAATTTGCCATAGACCGTGGCAATCCTAAGCAAGCGTTAAACCTCTATAAAGAACAAGCCTTTGCCCGTGATGCCACCGCCGTATTTGAGCGAGCGTTGGCGATGTCACTAGAATATGAAGAGCCAGAACAATCGCTAGCCTTTGCCTCCAAATGGTATCAGCAAAATCCCGATCATGTACCAGCTTGGTTTTATGTCGCTCATTTAGCATTGCAAGCCCATGATTATGACTTGGCAGGCGAAACCCTGCAACGTATTTTGCAATATGACCCACAGGCAGATTTAAGCCAAATTCTGCAAGATATTTTCCCAGAAGAAGAAAATGACCAACAGTCACTTTTGATTACCTTGCAACAGCTAAATAATACTGAAAATGCCAATTTATCAATTTTGCAAGCAGGTTTATTAGCAAAAAATGAGCCAGAAATCGCCCTTGTCCATGCCAATCGTGCCTTAAAAAACGACCCTGATAATATCACCTACCTTACCCTAAAAGCAGATATTTTAAAGCAGTTACAATCACCAAAAAAATTGCTAAAGTTTATCAAAAAAGCACGCAAACGCCTGCCTGAAGAACAACAACTCTACCTATATGAGGTTCGTTATCGCTTAAATGAGTTGTCACCCATGTTGGATGAATCTGAGCAAGAAGAAAATAACGAAAAAGCCTTGCAACTGGTACTGGAGGCAAGTGAACGCTTTTCTGATGACCCTGAAATCATCCTATTGGCATCTTTGGTTAGCTTAGATAATGAAGAGTATGACACTGGTGAACGTCTATTGCAGGATTTGCTTGACCGACCTGCTTATGTGGATAAGGCAAATTACTACTTGGCTATCAGTGCCGAACGTCAACACCGCTATCAAGATGCCAAAGCATACTTTGCACAAGTTAAGCAAGAAGACCTAGCCCTAGAGGCTTGCAAAAAGGTTGTCGCATACGAGTTATTATTTGGTGATGAGGCTTTGGCAAGCGATTCAGTAAGTCGTTCAAAAGCTAACACAGAAAACCATTCAACAAACTACTTAGTAACCAATTCGGTAAACAGAGCAATACAAGCCTTGATTGACCTGCGTAATAACTTTCCTGTCTATGCCATTGATAGCTATCTATTACAATCGGAAATTCTGCTCCAACAAGATGCAACCGCTCAAGTAACAGAGCTACTATCCGAGGCGTATGCAAGTTATCCTGAAGATGTAGATATTAGCTTTTCTTACGCCAAATTATTAGATAACCATGCAGATTATGACAAAAAATATCACTTATTAGAAAATCTGTTAGCCATTGACGAGGACAATGCAGATTATCAATTAGAATTTGCCAAGCTATTATTAAGCAAAAATCCCAGCTCATCACAAGGTGAGCGACTGGCAAAACAGCTTGCTAACATCTCTCAAGATAGCCCTAACTTTGACCCAGACCAGTACATAGAATCTGCAACTATTTTGGCAAAAGCATCACTAGAAAACAAAGAGTATCAACAAGCCATTGACTATTTACAAAAGTCTTATCAGTATTCGCCAAACTTAACAACGGGATTATTGCTATTGCAGGCATATCAAGGATTGGATGATAACAAAAATAAACAGCTAGCCAAACAACTGCAAGATGAATTACAAAAAAAATTCGCTTATCAGCCCATTTCCACCGATAATACTGATAATATTGGCACACTTGAAGTAGAATCTAATGAACCACTATCTGATAAACAAATGAGTGACGAACAACCAACCGAAGTAGAGTTAATGCCTGAATCCATATCAGAAACTCCTAAACCATTTGTGCCTAACTTATAAAACAGCCATTTTATAAAACAACTGATTTATAAAAACTACGCCAATCTCAACTTTTCTTAACCCCCTCTAACTCCCTGAGAGCGGAAAAAACGAAACACTGTTTCGTCCGCTCGCAAGACAAGAGCTATGCTCGCGTAGCAGGGGGAGGACTGGTTCAGTTTGAGAAAGAGATGCTTTTAACTGATTGATTTATCTATTAAAATAAATTGTGTCAATTTAAAAGTTGAGATTGGCGTAAAAACTGATAAAGAACACACACGGAAACCACCATGAAAAAAATTATCACCACCCTAGCCATCGCCAGTCTAACACTCACCGCCTGTCAAACCGTACCAAAACCCACAGGTGATAGCACCCCAGTTATTAGCAAAAAACTGCAACCAAAACGCCTAGCCAGCTTTGGCATTACAGGGAAAATTGGTATCAGTGGTACTCAAAATGGGCAAGCTGGCAGTGCCTTTTATGGTTGGGGGCAAGAGGACGAACGCTTTACCATTGAGTTGCAGGGGGCGATGGGCTTAGGCTTTACCACCATTGACTATAATGGGCAGACTGCTAGCCTAACCAATGCCAATGTCGGTACCATTACCGCCAACTCTCCAGAAGAGCTACTACAACGTGCCACTGGTTGGCAAGCTCCGATTTCACAACTTCCCTACTGGATTTCTGGTTCTCCCTCACCATCAGACAGTAGCCAATCTGTCGATACCAATGGGCGTTTAGCGACCGCTAGCAATGGTGACTGGTCTGCCAGCTTTAACTATAAAGATGCTAGTAGCTCTTTACCGAAGAAAATCACCGCCTTACACACGAATGGTAGTAAAGTGGTTATGACCATTAGTCATTTTGAGCAAGATTAGAGAATAACAGTAACCACTATGGACACCTTTATGGAAAGCCTTACCCTCCTATCCCCTGCCAAGCTCAATTTATTTCTGCATATCACAGGTAAGCGTGACGATGGCTATCATAACTTACAAACCGTGTTTCGTCTGCTGGATTGGGGCGATGATATACGATTTGTCGTCACTGATAAACAGTTTGAGATAAATAGCGATGAATTAATTCCTCCCCCTTTGGGGGAGGCTAGGTGGGGGAATTTGGAGGATGGTTTTGAGAGTATAGCAAGCCCTGTCCGCCTACATTGCGACATTCAACTAACGGACAACATTAATGACAATCTGATTATCAAATCGGCTTATGCTTTACTTAACTATTTCAAAAAGAACTTTGCCAAAGAGCAAACAGGCTCTTTACCTCAAGCTTTACCCAACAAATTACCCATTATAGACATCCATCTTGATAAACACATCCCCACAGGTGCAGGGCTAGGCGGTGGCTCTTCTAACTCAGCCACCACCTTAATGGCATTAAATCAGCTATGGCAATTAGGGCTGTCCAACAAACAATTGCAAGAAATTGCTGTCACCCTAGGAGCAGATGTACCCATTTTTATCCTAGCTAAAGATGCGATTGCAGAGGGAATTGGTGAGGTTTTTACCCCAATTGAGCTACCAAAACAGCGATATTTATTACTAACACCGTCAACACACATTGCCACTGCTGAGTTGTTTGCTCACCCTAAGCTCCAGCGAAATATAAAAAAGTTACCCACAACCAAAATTATCGAAAATTCAGCCGATTTCACCAACGAATTAAACGCCCCCTATCACAATGTTTTTCAGCCTGTCGTTTGTGATCTCAGTGATAAAGTCAATCAAGCGTTGGCATATTTACAACAGTTTGAGCCCATCACTCATAACACCGCTCGTATGACAGGCAGTGGCAGTTGTGTGTTTTTACCCATTGCACTCGACATGGATGAAAAACTACTGGATATATGGCTTGAACATGCTCCTTGCTCGGCTGTGGTCACAAGTAGTTTATCTTAGTTGTAGTGGTACAAGTAAACAAACAAAAATAAGCAAACAAAAATAGGCAAACAAAAAAACCACACTTATTATAAGCATGGTTTTATAGAGATGATTCCACCGCTAACGCCTTGACAAACATGGTAAGAACCACATTTATCAAGACTAACATAAAGAATTAAGAAGAGTTAGCCTGCCTTAACAACAGCAATCAACTCATCAACCACATCACTATCAGCAAGGGTTGACGTATCACCTAAACCTTCATACTCGCCACTGGCAAGTTTACGCAAGATACGACGCATGATTTTACCTGATCGAGTTTTTGGCAAGGCACTCACCAAGTAAGAGGCATCTAAGCTAGCAATAGGACCAATCTCTGTACGCACATGACGGTTGATTTCTGCTTTCAGCATTTCTGACGGCTCTTCACCTGTTTTTAGGATAATATAAGCCGCCACGCCTTGCCCTTTCACCTCGTGAGGCATACCGACGATGGCAGCCTCAGCAACTGCTGGGTGAGCAACCAAGGCACTTTCGATTTCAGCCGTACCAAGTCTATGACCTGAAACGTTTAATACGTCATCAACACGCCCTGTAATCCAATAGTGCCCATCTTCATCACGTTGTACACCATCACCTGTAAAATAATTACCTGGATAGGTGCTAAAGTAGGTTTCTAGGAAACGCTTTTGATCGCCCCAAATGGTACGCATTTGCCCAGGCCAACTGTCTTTGATAATAAGGTTACCTTCACAAGTTCCTTCAATTTCATTACCCTCAGCATCAACAATTGCAGGTTTGACACCGTATAATGGCGTTTGTGCCGAACCAGGTTTTAAATCCACAGCATTCGGAATTGGTGTCATCAAGATACCACCTGTTTCGGTTTGCCACCAAGTATCGACAATTGGACAACGACCTTCACCAACGACTTCATAATACCAGCTCCATGCCTCTGGATTGATAGGCTCACCGACTGAACCAAGCAAACGCAAGCTAGAACGATCAGAACGACGTACAAATTCATCGCCCTCTTTCATCATCGCACGAATGGCAGTTGGAGCAGTATAAAGAATGGTAATATCGTGCTTATCAATGATATGTCCGATTCTTGCCCAATCAGGATATTGTGGCACACCCTCAAACATCACGGTTGTCGTACCATTAGCAAGCGGTGCATAAGTCACATAACTATGCCCTGTAATCCAACCCACATCTGCCGTACACCAGAATACATCATCATCTTTAATATCAAAGACATCACGGAAAGTTGATAACACATAAGTTAAATAACCGCCCGTGGTATGCAACACGCCTTTTGGTTTACCTGTAGAACCTGACGTATAGAGCAAGAACAATGGATCTTCTGCGTTCATTACTTCTGGTTCACAATCTTCATTGGCATTATCAATCACTGTGTGATACCAAACATCACGGCGACCACTCATCGGAATAGACTCACCCGTATGGTGCACAACAATGACTTTTTCGACGCACTCTGTGCCAACTACATCCAACGCTCTATCAACGTTATGTTTTAATGGGGTATGTCTGCCACCACGCACGCCCTCATCGGCAGTAATAATCAGTTTAGATTGGCTGTCAATCAGACGATTGGCAAGGCTATCAGAAGAAAATCCGCCAAATACCACAGAATGTACAGCACCAATACGAGCACAAGCAAGCATTGCGATAGCCGCCTCTGGAATCATTGGCATATAAAGAGTGACTCGGTCACCTTTGCCTACACCCATTTTACGCATGGCATTACCAAGACGGCAAACCTCGGCATGAAGTTCTTTATAAGAAATAATTTTGTGTTGTGAAGGATGATCACCTTCCCAAATGATGGCTGGTTTGTAAGGATTTCCAGCTAAATGACGGTCAACACAGTTGACACAAACGTTGAGTTCACCATCTTCAAACCATTTGATGCGAAAGTCATCTAAGTCATAATTGACGTTTTTGATTTTGCTTGGCTTTTTAAACCAATCGACTAATTCTGAGCGTTCTTGCCAAAATTTTACGTTGCCCTCTTCAGTGGCTACTGAATCTTGGTAAGTTTGTTGGTATTTTTCAGGATTGGTATTGGCTTTGGCAGAAAATTCTGCACTGGCTGAATATGTCTTTGACATGATAGTTACTTCCTTGTTGGTTGTAGGTGTTCGTCAATTATTCACTACACACGATTACTCATTAATCACCAATAATCATCTATAGAAAAATCAACTCACCATCATCCTTTGATAGTATAGACTTTGATAGTATGGGCGTTTTAAATAACAACCCCCTAAGTCACACACTATTTGCTAAACAAACACCACTTGGAAAACCAGTATTTAATAAACCAAGAGTATTTAATGAACAAACAGTATTTAATAAACAAATAGTATATCCATAAATTTTGAATACCCTTATATTATTATGAATTTTTCGCTGTTTGTAAACCCTTTATTAATATTTTTCGAGTGTTTTCGATAAATAAAAAGCCATTTTACTGATTTTCTTGTTCTTTCAAAGTAAAATCAAGGTAAAATGAGTAAAGGAAAGTTGATATTAGCATTAATAGACAATTTAATGTTTATGCTGGATTCCTACACACAAAAAGCTAGGGAAAACAAATGACAAATAAAGATACTAACAAAGCAAACCATACCACAAACCAAAAAACCAAAAAACACTCTCTAAGTCGATATAAAAAATATCGCCACTTGGCCTACTCAAACACATGGCAAACGACCATCACAGTGACTTTCATTGTATTTATCAGTGTTGGGCTAACCATTTGGCTGTTTTGGCGGAGCTTATATTTACCTGAGTTAAAAAACCATGCTCGCTACCTAGCGACTGAACTTGCCATTCTTGATGATATCAGTGAAAATAGCTATGGTACACACGAAGAACGCCTTCGCTTACGCAGTAAAATGCACACTGCATTTATTAGCGACCCCAATGAATTTCCAGAAGTTGAAGACAAAATATTTGCTGGCTACTTCACCGACATTATGCAACAGGAAGTATCTCAGCAACTAGGCAGACCCATTACCATCTATTTTAAGTTTAAACCAACCTCGCAATTATGGGTTCACGATAGCAAACACAGTGAATATTGGATTCGTGAGCCCGTGATTTATTATTCGCATTACAGTCCAAGTGTGGTTATGGCATTTCTGTTGGGCATTCCCATATTCAGCCTAGTCACCATTTTATTACTGGCAAGACAGCTCAATCGTCCACTCCGCCACTTACAACGTGCCGCCAATAATTACAATACATTAGGGCAAGCCACCACCCTGCCCACACGTCAAGGTTCAATCGAAATTCGTCAAGTAAACACTGCCTTTAACCGTCTATTTACCACTCTTAATCAAGCTCAAAAAGAGCGTACCATAATGCTTGCAGGCATATCACATGACCTACGCACACCTTTGACTCGTATGCGATTGACCGCTGAGATGTTACCTGATGATTATTTTCGAGAGGGCTTGATATATGACATTGAAGACATGGATGCCATTTTAGAACAGTTCAT